>Ga0116228_10001494_pt1 | contig 19489 bp, 16 predicted proteins | sample S1TSphfallax_2_FD_89694 | JGI IMG/M metagenome (GOLD analysis project Ga0116228, IMG submission 89694) | Host-associated microbial communities from peat moss isolated from Minnesota, USA - S1T2_Fc - Sphagnum fallax MG | ecosystem: Host-associated > Plants > Peat moss > Unclassified | place... | reverse complement strand
TCACGCCCCTGGTCACCGCTGATGGACTGGGTGAAAAGGTGGCCTTCGCGTGCACCTTCGCACGCAATCCCATGCGCGCCCCGGCCACGCTTGCCAGCCGTATCTCCGCCGACGCTCGCCAGCCCGTCACCGACGGACTGGGTGGTACCTTCCGCTATCCGGTCGCCAACACGGATCGCGCCATCGGTGCCCGCCTGTCTGGTGACGTGGCGCGACGCTGGGGTGATGCAGGCATGTCCGGCAAGCCCCTCAATCTTCATCTCACCGGCTCGGCGGGACAGAGCCTGGGTGCGTGGAATGCCGGTGGAGTGCATATCGAGCTGATCGGCGAGGCCAACGACGGCGTGGGCAAGGGCATGGCCGGTGGCCGCATCGTGGTGCGTCCGCCGGAAGATTCGCCCTTCGAAAGCCAGGATGCGTCGATCATCGGCAACACCTGCCTCTATGGCGCCACGGGTGGCGAGCTGTTCGCCGCAGGGCAGGCCGGTGAGCGCTTCGCCGTGCGCAACTCCGGCGCACTGGCCGTGGTGGAAGGCGCCGGTGATCACTGCTGCGAATACATGACTGGCGGCGTGGTCGCCGTGCTGGGGCGCACCGGCCTGAACTTCGGCGCGGGCATGACCGGCGGCTTCGCCTATGTGCTCGACCTGGAGCGCAATTTCGTCGACTGCTACAACCACGAGCTTGTCGACATCGTGCGCATCTCGCACGAAGGCATGGAACATTACATGCAGCACCTTCGCCAGCTCATCGCACGCCACGCTGAACTCACCGCAAGTGCATGGGGCCAACGCGTGCTGGGTGATTTCCGTGGTTTGCTGCAACGCTTCTGGCTGGTCAAGCCCAAGGCCGCCAGCCTCGATGCCCTGGCCGAAGAACTGCGGAGTGCGGCATGAGCGCGAAGGACTTCCGATTCCTCGACGTACCCCGGCAGACGCCGCGCACCGTTCCGGTGGCCGTGCGCGTGCTCGGCTACGGTGAAATTTCCGGCGATTTCGCCTCCACGGAGGCAGCCCAGCAGTCCGAGCGCTGCATCGATTGCGGCAACCCGTATTGCGAGCATGCCTGTCCGGTCCACAATTACATCCCGAACTGGCTGAAGCTGGTGCAGGACGGTCGCCTCTTCGAGGCCGCCACCTTGATGCACGAGACCAATCCGCTTCCCGAAATCTGCGGCCGCGTCTGTCCGCAGGATCGCCTGTGCGAAGGCTCGTGCACGCTGGAGCAGGGCGAATTCGGCGCCGTCACCATCGGAAGCGTGGAGCGCTGGGTGACCGACGAAGCCATCCGCCAGGGCTGGCGCCCCGATCTTTCCCGCGTGAAGGAAACAGGCGCGCGCGTTGCCATCGTAGGTGCCGGTCCGGCAGGGCTTGCCTGTGCCGATCGTCTGCGCCGCGCGGGTATCGCCGCCGATGTCTTCGACCGACAGCATGAAATCGGTGGCCTGCTCACCTTCGGTATTCCGCCCTTCAAGCTCGACAAGCACGTCGTCAAGACACGCCGCATGGTGCTCGAAGGCATGGGTGTGCGTTTCCACCTGGGCGTGGAGATCGGGCGCGACATCGAATTCGACGAGCTGCTGGCCGATTACGATGCCGTGTTCGTCGGCACCGGGGCCTATACCTATGTCGATGGGCAGCTCGAAGGCCGCGAACTGGGTGGCGTGCACGATGCGCTGCCGTTCCTCATCGCCAACACCGAGCGGCTGCTGCGCGACGAGGCACCTGCACCGGAATACGATCTGGCCGGCAAGCATGTCGTGGTGCTCGGTGGTGGCGACACGGGCATGGACTGCAACCGCACGGCGATCCGCCTCGGTGCGGCTTCCGTGACCTGCGTTTATCGTCGCGATGAACCGAGCATGCCGGGTTCGCGCCGCGAAGTCGGTTACAGCCGTGAGGAAGGCGTGCGTTTCCTCTTCCAGCGCCAGCCCATGTCACTGGTGGGCGATAACGGCCGGATCAAAGCGGTGCGTGTCGTCGAGACGCAGCTGGTCGATGAGGGTGACGGCCGTCCGCGCCCGCGCAATGTCGAAGGCAGCGAAACCGACCTGCGCGCCGATGTTGTGATCCAGGCCTTCGGTTTCCAGCCAAGCCCGCCGTCGTGGTGCGATGCCTTCGGTATCGCCCGCGATCGCAGCGGCCGCATCGTGACCGGCGCCGAGGGAAACCTTCCGCACCAGACGAGTCACCCGCAGGTTTTTGCTGGTGGCGATAACGTACGCGGCGCCGATCTCGTGGTGCGCGCAGTTTACGATGGCCGCGAAGCCGCCTCGTCGATCGCACGCATGCTTGCAGCCAAAAAACACGACGCCACGGTAGCCGCCTGACGTCGGTTACCCCCCCCCACGTCGTTCCAGCGAACGCTGGAACCCAGCGCCCCGGTTCACCAGTAAACATAGCCACGCTACATCGGCTTGTGTGCAGGTAACCCTCTCGCAAACCCCGGCTGCACCGCACTGGATCCCTGCTTTCGCAGGGACGACGTGAGGGACAGGTAGGGAATCGCGATCTTGCAATCGTTCCAGCGAACGCTGGAACCCAGTGCCGCCGGTCCATCAACCCGCCGAAAGCGTTCATTCGCCTGCCGCAAGCCGAAGGCGCACAATAGGACGATGCCCCCACACAAGGCCTCACCGCCCTATGTGCCTCATCGCCTTCGCCTGGCGCATGCACCCGCGCTGGCGTCTCGTTCTCGTCGGCAATCGCGACGAGTTCCACGCCCGTCCTACCGCACCGCTGGCCTCCTGGGACGAAGCGCCCGAGGTCCATGCCGGGCGCGACCTTGAAGCCGGTGGCACCTGGGCCGGTCTCGCGGCGCATGGCCGGGTGGGCGTCATCACCAACGTACGCGACCTGACCGCTGACCACAGCGGCCTGTCCCGTGGCCTGCTGGTGGCTGACTACCTCAGCTCCAACGTCTCAGCGGCCACCCATGCCGGCGAACTGCTCGCCACGGCCAAAGACTATCGTCCGTTCAACCTGCTCACCTTCGACCAGGACCATGCCTACTACCTGGGCAATCACCCTGAAGCCAGGCAGCAGGAAGTCATGCCCGGCATCCACGGCCTTTCCAATGCCGACTTCAACGCGCCCTGGCCCAAGACCCAGGCACTCGTTGGCAAGCTGGAACACTGGGTACGAAGCGCAGACGAAAGCATCGACACTCTGTTCGACATGGTGTCCGACCAGGGCCGCTGGCCCGACGATCTCCTGCCCGATACCGGCATCGGCATCGAGCGTGAGCGCTTCCTCTCCAGCGCGTTCATCGTCGGCGAACACTATGGAACGCGAGCCAGCACGGTGATCCTGGTGGGCTATGACGATGCTTCAACGATCGTCGAGCGTCGTTTCGGGCCTCATGGCAGTCCCGAAGGCGAATCCCGCTTCGACCTGGCCACCGCCTGATCTTTCGCATCCAGGCGAAAGACTTTTGCCCCGGCGACGATTGATCGCGAGCACCCGTGCCCCGACGATGGGTGAATCACTTTTCCCTTCCGGAGCATCCCCATGAACATCGACCTCAGCAAGCGCAGCGCCATCGTCACAGGCTCCACGGCCGGCATCGGCCTTGCCATCGCCAAGGGGCTGGCCGCTGCTGGCGCCAGCGTGGTCATCACCGGCCGCACCCAGGCCCGCGTGGATACCGCCATCGCCGAGATCCGCAAGGATGTGCCGGAAGCAAAGCTATCCGGCGTGGCCGCCGACCTCGGCACGGCAGAAGGTGCCACAGTCCTTATCAAGGCCGTTCCGCAGACCGATATCCTGGTAAACAACCTCGGCATCTTCGAGCCCAAGGGTTTCTTCGATATCGAAGACGCCGAGTGGACGCGCTTCTTCGAAGTAAACGTCAACTCCGGCATCCGACTCTCGCGTCACTACGCGCAAGGCATGAAGGATCGCGGCTGGGGCCGCATCCAGTTCATTTCCAGCGAATCGGCCTTGCAGATCCCGACGGAGATGATCCACTACGGCATGACCAAGACGGCGCAGCTTGCCGTGGCGCGTGGCCTGGCCGAAACCCTCGCAGGCACCGGCGTCACGGTGAATTCCGTGCTGCCCGGCCCGACGCTTTCCGAAGGCGTGAGCGAGTTCTTCGGCAAGATCGCGAAAGAGCAGGGCAAGACGCAGGAAGACGTGGAGAAGGATTTCATCCAGACCCACCGTCCGACCTCGATCATCCAGCGCCTGCTTTCGGTCGATGAAGTCGCCAATGCGTCGGTGTACCTCGCATCGGAACAGGCCTCCGGCACCACCGGTACGGCGATGCGTGTGGACGGCGGTGTCGCACGCCAGGTGTTCTGACCCTCAGCTCACCACGCCATCGATGTAATACCAGCGCCCATCCTCACGCACGAAGCGACTGACTTCGTGCATGCGCTGGGCGCTGCCACCCCCGATGCGCATCCGCGCCACGAACTCCACGACGGCTGTTTCCGCCGTGGGGTTTTCGTGGCGTTTCACCGTGAGGCCCAGCCATACGGGCTTGGGTGATTGCGCGGCCAGCCCGAGCGACGTGGGGCGTGTACTTGCGTGCCACGTAGCGAGCAGGTAGTTCTCGAGTCCGATGACATACGCGCTGTAGCGGGAGCGCATCAAGGCTTCGGCTGTGGGTGCCGGCTCGCCCGCGTGCCATCGGCCGCAACACGCTGTGGTGGTGGTGCCACTGCCGCAAGGGCAGGGTAGGGATCGATCGATGGCCATGGGTCGCTTGTCCCAAAATACCCGATGCTATCGCAGCAGAGTGCCCGTTTGATCGCATGAAGTTGCTGTAAATCGTAATAACTTGCCAAATCGATCTCCTCAACGCTATAACTCGCCTTGACGCGCAGGGGAACTCTGGTCAACGGACCCGGGAATGCGCTCGATCAAGGGGTCGTCTACCGCGGCAGCCAGGGACGGTAGGCGATACGGCAACCACGGTTGTTGTAGGTAGATGGGGTTCCATATGCGGAACGGCTTTGCCGTGCGGTCGTCACGAACGATCGCGCGCAGGATGCGTGGGTTTGCGCTTTACGGTCTGGTCATATGCTTCACGATTTCTGGCGCCACCGCCCAGGATGCTGTGAGGCCGGAGGACGAATTCCGTCAACGGGTGCGGGTCAGCGAGGATATCCAGCCCCTGGGTGAGAATCCTTTTGGTGAGCAGGTCAGCCTGGCGACGGGAGATCTGTCGTTCGAGCAGAGCGACGTGCACCTTGCCGGTACCGGGCCGTCCATCGACATCGTGCGGACGTACGCCATCCGCGACCAGTCGTCGTACGATCCCACCGTCTTCGATGATGAATTCGGAGACTGGACGTTGTCCGTGCCGCGCATCACGACACTTGCCGCCAACCAGCAGAACGTGAAAGGTTGGGTAGTCGAAGACTGGACGACTGGCATTGCATCGACGGATCGCTGCTCCAAGTTCGGACCACCACCCATGGTGGGATCCCCGCCCAACGACAGCACGCAGCCCCCCTGGGATGCATACGAATGGTGGAACGGCTACAGGATGATCGTTCCCGGTGCCGGAACGCAGGACTTGTTGCGGCGCGATTTCAATAATCCTCTCGTGCCCAATGGCTCCGGCATCAACATCGTGACCCGGCAGCATTGGGCCATTGGGTGCTTGCCCAACACCGCCAACGGAGAAAAAGGCGAAGGTTTTCTGGCGACTGCACCGGACGGCACGAAGTACTGGTTCAACCATCTCGTGTACCGACCGATGACCGTGCTGGGCAAGGCCGGTGCCGCACAGCGCAGTTTCATGGCGAAGGCGATGAAGCCCAGCGCCATCATCAGTAACGGTGGGAGCCTCAAGCGCCTCAGGGCGTTGATGCTGGTGACCCGTGTGGAAGATCGCTTCGGGAACCACGTGGATTACCAGTACGATGGTTCGAGGCTGGTGCGGATATCGGCATCGGACGGCCGAGAGGTGACCTTGACCTATGTGGGCAGGTCAATCAGGGTCAGCACGGTCACCGTCCAGCCCAATTCGCCGGGCGCCAGGGTCTGGCGATATCGCTACGACACCGATTCGGATGTCACGAACGCATCGCTCCTGGGTGTGACGCAACCCGACGGCAGCCAGTGGTCGTTCGAGCTGGGGCCATTTGAAGGTCTTCGTCTCACGGAAAGCTATGGTCTTGCGACCTGCACCGCACCGCCGTATGCCACCAAGCCATTTGCTGCGTCCTATACCGGGCGGATGACACATCCGTCAGGTCTGTCCGCAACGTTCAATCTCGGCGTGGCGATTCGTGGTCGTTCTCTCGTCCGAAAACTATGCGATCCGGTTACCAACAACGCTGACGTGCCGCTTGGATGGGCGACGTTCGCCTTGCATAGCAAGCGATATAGCGGTGCAAATATCGATAGCACGTGGAATTATCAATACTCGCCTCCCAATGCGAGCTGGAGCGATTGCACAGGCAATTGTCCCACCATGACGTGGGCAGACGTCATATCACCGGATGGCAAGCGTGATCGCTACACCTTCAGCAATCGCTATGACGGTTCGGAAGGCCAGCAGCTCTCCTTGGAAAGCTTCGATCCTCAAGGTAACCTGCTGCGAATCGAACGGAGCACGTATGCCGACCCCGCGAGTGGCCCCTGGCCGTTCCGCATGGGTTCGAACCAGCTTGACATCGATAACTACGACCGGACATCCCAGCAGCGTCCTTTACTGAGGCGGGAAATCATCCAGGACGGCGTGACCTACGTGTGGGCCGCCACGGCTTACGACGAATTCGCACAATCGTTGCGCTCATCCCGGTGGAACACGGGAACAGGGCAGCAGGTGATCGATCGCCTCGACGAAGTACTCAACGACAAGAGCCGCTGGTTGCTCGGCCTGCCGACCCGTTCGGTGAACGTCGGTACCAACGAGGAAATCAGCCGCAACGTCTACGATCCCAACAGCCTGACGCTGTCCGAGCGCTATCGCTTCGGCCGCAAGGTCATGGGATACGCCTTCAATGCACAGGGCCAACTGGCCAGCTTCACCGACGGTAACGGCCGCACGACGAGTCTGGAAAACTACTATCGCGGCATTCCGCGTGTGATCCGGTATCCGGACGGCACGGCACAGACGGTCGCCGTAGACGACTTCGGCCAGATCAGTGCCATCGCCGACCAGGCCGGCGCACTGACATCGTACGGATACGATGCCATCGGACGACTGGCCCGCATCGATTATCCCGCTGGTGACAGCGTGGCCTGGGCACCGAAGACGTTCTGGTACGGCTACATCGGTGCGGCGCGTGGCATCAATGGTGGCCACTGGATGCGTCTGATCACGCAGGGCAACTGGAGCCAACGCACCGACTATGACGCCATGCTTCGCCCGGTGGCATCGGGCGAAGCCGAAGCCAATACGGGCGTCGGTTACCGCTCCTCACGCACGGACTACGACTGGGCTGGCCGCAAGACCTTCCAGTCTTACCTGTTCGATGGCATGCCCGATCTTGCCGGCATGGCCCTGGGTACGGTGACCCGCTACGACGCGCTGGGGCGCCCCATCCAGCTGTTCCAGCACACCGAACTGGGCGATCTGCTAACCACCACCGACTACCTCAGTGGCGGTGCGCGCCGGGTCACCGATCCGAAGGGCCACGCCACGGTCACGCGTTACCAGTCGTTCGACCAGCCCTCGTACGACAGTGTGGCCGCCGTGGAAGCCCCCGAAGGTGTTACCCAGACGATCCAGCGAGATCTCTACGGCAACCCTTTGTCCATCACCCAGGGCGGCCAGGGGCAGTCGCTGACCAAGCTGATGTACTACGACAACGAACATCGGCTTTGCCGCACCTGGGAGCCGGAGTCGGGTAACGAGATCATGGCGTATGACAACGCCGACAACGTGGTCTGGGGGTTTTCGGGCGGTTCGTACAACGGTACAGGCTGCGGCTATGAGCAAGTCCCCCAGGCGTTCCGGACGGTGCGTGGCTACGACGCGATGAACCGGGTGACGTCCGTGGTGTATCCGTCCGGTACCGAGCCGAGCAGTTTCACCTACGACGCACGGGGCAACCCGGCCACGGCGACGGCGGGCATGGTGAGCTGGACGTTCGGGCGCAACAAGATGGGCCTGCTTACGGCCGAGGTGCTGTCCGTGGATGGCTGGAGCTGGGCTCTGGGTTATGGCTACGACACCAAGGGCACGCTGAGCACCATTGCCTATCCGGACGGAAATATCGTGAGTTACGCGCCCAACGGCCTGCGGCAGCCGACCCAGGTCAGCGGATATGCCACGGGCATCAGCTACTTTGCCGATGGCGACGTGAAGTCGTATTACCTTGGTAATGGTGCGATCTACAGCTCGGAGAAGAATGCGCGGCGGAGCCTGCGTAACTTCACCTATGGCAAGGGAGGGATACCGCAGGTCAGCGAAGACTTCGCGTACGACGCCAACGGCAACGTCAGCCAGATCACGGATGTCGCCGGCGCTAACCAGCGCAGCAAGTCGATGACCTACGATGGCCTGAACCGCCTGGTATCGGCCAACGCCAGCCAGCTGTGGGGTACGGAGAGCTATACCTACGACACGCTCAACAATATCCGCACGCTGAGCAATGGCGGTGGGACGAACAACTACAACTACGACGCGGCCAACCTGCTTCGCTCCATCGGCAATGGAGCATCGGTACTGCACACCTTCAACTACGACGATCGTGGCAACACGACGGCCAAGGACAACCAGGTGCTGAGTTTCGATTTGGCCAACCGGTTGACGTCGATGCCGGGCAAGGGCACGTATACGTACGATGCAGCGGGGCGCCGGGTGAAGAAGGTGACGCCACAGGGGACCACGTACTACGCGTACAACGCATCCGGTCAGCTGATGTGGGAGTACGATCCGGCGAGCACCAATGGCACGAAGTACGTTTACCTTGGTAAGAAACTGGTGGCCAATACCAAGACGCCCACGTCGAAAGTCATCGGTAACGTTGATGGTGTCGTTGGTGGCGACAATGCGTTGGTGAATGGTTGGGCATGTTCAACCGGCATCGCCTCGTCCATCGACGTGCATGTCTACATCGGAGGTGCCGCCGGCACTGGCACCATTTACGGCGTATTTCGGGCCAATCTTGCTAGCGAAGCGGCACTGCAGCAGCTCTGTCACGCCAATGGCGCTACCTATCGCTTTTCTATTGCACTGTCGGAATCCCTTCGGCTGTCCAGTGGTGGGCAGCCCATCTATATTCACGGCATATCACCCGTTGGAAACTCGAACGAATTGTTGGATCGGTCGGGTCAGCTGACCGTTCCACGCTCGGTCAGCGTGCCGCTGCCCCCGGCATCGCCGGTCGCTACCGTCAGTGGTGATCTGAACACGATTGCATTTTCCTGGAATGCATCGGCCAATGCGACGCGCTACGAAGCGTGGGCGATCTACAACAGCCAGTGGACGCTTATTTATACGGGAACGGGGAGTAATGCGAGTATTTCCAATCCTGCCGATGGCCCCTATCTGTTTGTCGTTCGCGCCTGCAACGAAAACGGATGCAGTGACAACAGCGTGGGTCCACAGGTCGTTGTGGCTCACATCCCGCCGGTGCCATCGTCGATCAACATACCGCCAACCTCATCGGGAAGCGTCACGATCAGCTGGCCGGTAACCGCTTACGCGACCTCCTATCAGCTGGAACACGGCGTGGGCGCTGGGTGGGAGCAGGTCTATTCGGGTGGCAATGCGCAGGCAACGATCAACGAAACCAACTCGGGGAACTGGTATTACCGGGTGAAGGCATGCAATGCGAACGGTTGCGGCGGCTATGTGACCAGTGGTTACGTCACGGTCATCATCCCGCCTTCCGCGACACCGGCGCTCTACGGTGGAGGGACGAGCAATAGCGGCGCCTACACTCTAAGCTGGACGGGCGTTGGTCAGGCCACGGTTTACAACCTCGTCGAGTCCGTCAATGGTGGTGGCTGGCAGCAGGTGCTCTATGCCGCTGCAGGAAGCTGGGCAACATCGGATCGGCCTGATGGAACCTATGCCTATATGGTGCAGGGATGCAACGCGTCGGGTTGCGGTCCATGGAGTGGACAAGCCGTTGTCCAGGTGAGGCATGTGCCGCCTACGCCTACAGGTCTTGACTGGAGAACATTGGTGGTAGGGAAGATCCAGCGGTTCTACGTCTTCTGGAACCCGAGTCCTGGTGCCACGCGCTACGAGATCGTTCGATGGGGAACGGGGGCCGTCGTTTATAGCGGGCCTGCTCGCGAAGTCATGGTGGAAAGTGACTTCTATCCCGCCGACTTCAGTTATGGCTATCAGGTAAGGGCATGTAACGATAGCGGGTGTTCGCCTCTGTCGTATTCACTTTGATAACAAGAAGAAAACGCCTTATCCGGAGGCGCTTTCCGGACACTGGTGTCGCGGCCTTGGCCGAAGGCATCTTCTTGTGCGGGTTGTCCTGATAGTTATAACGCTGGAGATCGTCGGACTTATGAAAAGGCTTTCGAAGAGTTTTCGATGCCCATGGCGCGTCTTTTCACTTCTCGTCTTATCCATATTGCCGATTCTGGCGATGGCCAAGCCGGCGACGGAAGTAGTCACCTACTATTACACCGACCCTCAGGGTACGGTACTGGCAACAACGGACGCGCAAGGAAATGTACTGACCAGCGCGGATCATCGACCCTATGGCGAACAAATGACAGGCGCGACGGTTGCTGCGCCAGGATATGGGGGGCATATCGAGGATATCAACTCGGGCTTTGTGTACATGCAAGCGCGGTACTTCGATCCTGCTACCGGACGTTTTATTAGTGTGGATCCATTGTCGCCGGATGATGGCGAGATATTTTCGTTCAATCGATTTGTCTATGCGAACAATAATCCCGTGTCGAATTTTGATCCGGCGGGGTTGAGTTGTGAGAAAGCGCAAGGTAGTGATGAAAATAAACCCTGCACGTCAGATGCACCGCCGGTGGATTCTCCGATTCAGATGGCGGGAATTACCGTCACGGCATCTTCGTCCATCTCAGGCGGAACAGCCTCCCTGGGATCTCGGGCCATATGGGCAGGTGGTCTGGTCGCTCTTGGAGCATCCCTTTATGTAGTTGACAGCAACTCCTTGAACGACACCATTCGAGGTGTTCGTGGATGTTATGGCGATGCCAGCTGTCAAGGATCACTGATACAGTATTCGAAGAAGAAAGTTCCGAAGTCCAATATTTCCGGGAAGGACGGGGCTAAAGACGTGCCGAGCTGGGTGAGGGGTGAAAGGCCATTTGTTGGCGAGTCAGGAAAAGAGTTTGCGGATCGTTTGATCAAAGGGCAGACTGGACAAGCGCCCAAGGATAAAGGTCCAGGTTCGGATTGGAGCAAGATCAAGAAATACGGCGACAGAAATTTTGAGGACCCTTGAGGCAGACCATGAACGCATGTGTTTACGTACTAACGCACGAACATGAAATTCATGACGGCCTGATCGATATGAAGATGATAGGGGTCTACGATTCCCGTCAGAGCGCAGTGGAGGCAGTCAATCGAATGAGTGGTCTCCCTGGCTTTTCCGATTCAGTAGATGGATTTCGGATCGATGCGCGACGTCTTGGTGAGTTCGGCTGGGCGGATGGATTCGACGAGAAAAATCTTATCCAGGATGCGAAAGCGGCTATGGTCGACGAAGCTCACGAAGTTCAAGGCATTACGTATTTAGTACAGCATGAATACGAATATCCCGAGGAGGTGGATCATGTGAGATTCATCGGGGTGTTCTCGTCAGAAAGTAAGGCTGTCGATCTGGTTGATTTTCTGAGGAAGAAGCCGGGATTTATTTCTCATCCGGATGGGTTCTTCATAGATCCATATGAGATAGGGAAGGATCATTGGCAGGACGGTTTCGTTACGGCTACTGGATTCGAGTAGTTGTACTACGTTGATGTCTTGCCTGAGCGTTTTTTCATGATCGTGGAAGATTGCTTATTTCTCGTCCATGGCATTATTTAATGGCCGCAGTTCGCACTTCTTCGCTATACAGGCGGCCGAATGGAAGGGGCGATTAACCTGGGGAGTCATTGTTTAAGTTTTTTTGTTGTTCCTGGCTAAGGATCAGGTTTTCGACGTGATAGCCCATTTCACGTGCCTTTTGCTTGAGCGATGCCAGGACGTCGGATGAAAGGAGTGGTTGCCTGGACATTATCCAGAGATACTTTCGTCCTGGCTGTCCCACCATGACCCACTGGTATTCTTCATCCAGCGCAAGCACCCAGTAGTCGGCCCATACCATGGGAAGCCAGCGTGACCAGCGCGGGGCGAACGTCACTTCCAATTTGCCACGCGAGAACGGCTCGGGACGGCGTGCTACGCCTTGTGCAACCAGGGGCCCCTCGGCCGAATCGCAGCGATTTTCCACGGCCACGGTTTCATCCGGGCGCAGTGTATAGGTCGCGGTAACGGCACCGGTGCACTTGCGCTGGAAGTACATCGGCAGGCGGGCTATCTCGTGCCAGGTGCCGGCGTAGCGTTCCAGATCCAGGTCGGCCACGGCGGTCACGGGTGCGCTGGCGACGGGGCCGGTGGTCATGGCGTGGAGCAGGGAAAAATGAACGTCGCGCATGGCTGGATTCCTGTCGGGCGACCCCCTACGATGCGGCTCAGGCGTGAACCTCGTTTGAATCGCCATCGCTTTCGTGCCGGGGAGGGCATCGGACACATGCAGCGAAACGATCCTCACGGGCTGGTCGGCAGGCTGCGCGAGCGCCTCACGACACGGCCCAGCGTGCGCTTTGACGGTGTGGAGCAGACCATCGTTCACGTGAACGGACCGCTAAGCGTGCGGCATGTGGCCGTGTCGACAGTGCGTCGCGTGGAGGCAGGAAACCGGGATGATGCGTCCTACGACACCGTGTTCCTGTTCTTCCATCTGGATGACGGGGATGTGCTGGTGGTGGCGGAGACGGACAAGGGCTTTGCGATGCTTATCCTGGATCTGCGCGAGCGATTTCCGGGCGTGGAGCGCTGGCAGGATGCCGTGCCATCGGTACCCTACCAGCTCACGTCGATAGACCTGTGGAACCGCCCCTGACGCGCGATCGGTTATCGCGACAACCCGGCCACCACCTTGTAGGAGCGCGCCTGGCGCGCGACCATGGTTTCGCGATAACCGGTCGCGCGCAGGGCGCGCTCCTACAGGGTCAGGGTGACGACGAGGGCTGTGGCATCCGCGCTCAGTTGGAGCGATGTCGCTTCGAACACGGTATCGCCGGCAACCAGGGGCTCACCGTCAGCCGTGCCGTGCCCGCTGCTCAGGTACACCAGTGTTGCACGGCTCACGTCGGCCTCACCGCGCAGGGCTCGCACCTCGCCACGCGCTTTCCCCCGTCGCACCATTAGATTGAAATCCCGCGTGGCACCACCGGCCAGCCGCACTTCGACTTTTGCCTCACCAGCAAACGAAAACGGCTCGCAAGGCACGGTCAGAGCATGCTCCCGCTCGCCATCCAGTGTCATCGTGAAGCCATCGCCTTCCAGCAGGACAATGGTGCGATCGATGCCGGGAAACGTAGAGAACGGCGATGCCGTATCCACGTCGGCGATGCTCACCCGCCACAGGAAATCATCCATACCCGCACCTTCCGGCATCACCGCGATCTCGCGCGTGATGCCCAGGCCGTTCTTCCACGGCACGGCCTTCAGTTCGTCGAAACGGATGATCTTCATGCGACGCGCTCGATATCTCGTGCGAAGGGAGGAAGGGCCCGGAGCATGCCGGTGCCATAGCGCTTGGTGACCACGCGACGGTCGAGCAGCACGATGCGGCCCGTATCGGTCTCGGTGCGGATCAGGCGGCCGCAGTACTGCGTGAGGATGCGCGTGGCATCCGGCACGCTGACCTCGATGAATGGATTGCGCCCACGCGATTCCAGCCATTCCGCATAAGTGGCACCTACAGGGTCGGTCGGCACGGCGAAGGGTAGTTGAGTGACCACCACCGTTTCGCAGAGCTTGCCGGGAAGGTCGAGGCCTTCGCCGAACGAAGCCAGGCCGAACAGCGTGCTGCCCTTGCCAGCCTCGATATCGGCGCAATGCTCGGCGATGAGCTGGGCCTTCGACAGGGAGCCTTGCGCACGCACCTTGCGCACGTATTCGATGGGCAGGATCTGCAGCACGCGGTCGAGCTTGGCGCGCGAGGTGAACAGCACGAGGTTGCCGCTGTTCCAATCCAGGTGCTTTGCCAGCCATTCGGAGACTTCGCGCGCGTGCCCTTCACGGTCGTCCGGCAGGGTGCTCAGGGCCGGTACGGCGAGCGTGGCCTGTTTTTCCAGGTCGAACGGCGAGGGCAGGCTGATGGTCACTGCTTCGTTCGGCAAGCCCACCGAATCGGCGAAGCCACGGAAATTGCCACCGGCACTCAATGTTGCCGAGGTCATCACCACGGCCGATGCGTTGTCCCACAGCACGTTGCGCAGCAGCCCGCCCGCCGACACGGCGGAGGCATGGCAGACCAGCTGCTGCTCCGGTGTCATGCTCACCCAGCGTGCAAGAGGCGGCCCGTTTTCGCTATCGTCGGTAGACCACGCATACCAGGTGCGCACCTGCCGCTCCAGGCGTTCCAGCGCTACGCCCAGCTCGCGCGACAGCGCCTCCTGCGTGGGGCCGCCGGCTTCCATCTCGACCACGGTGCGGCGCACGGTACGTATCCAGCGCTGGATATCGCGGGTAAGCAGATGCAGGTGCTCCGCATGCATCTTCCAGTTTTCGGGCAACTGGCCCAGCGATGCGCGGAACACCGGCTCGGTTTCACTGGACGAGGGTGTCCAGCCCATCCGTATCTCGCGCTCGATCTCTTCCAGCGCACCGGACAGCTCCAGTATTTTCGCGTCCCCGGCTTCCAGCGAGAGGTTGCCGATGCTCTCCTTGTCGGTGAGCGAATACGCGCCGTGGATCTGGTTCTGCAGGCGGCCCATGCGGCGCATGGTCGTGGCCAGGTGGACGTCGGCGGCACCACGGTCGATAGCCTTCGAGGGCACGTGGTGCGCCTCGTCGAAGATGTAGAGCGTGTCCTCCGGCTTGGGCAGGATGACGCCGCCGAAGGTATCTTCGTCGCGCGGCATGGTGAGGTCGGCGAGCACGAGATCCTGGTTGGCCACCACGATGTCGGCCTCGCCGATGGCGCGTCGTGCCACGAAGAACGGGCAGACGGCGAACGAACCGCACTTGCGCCCCGTGCAGCCGCCGGCGCTGGTGGTCACCATGCCGCGCACCAGGTCGGACAGCGGCTCGGGGCTGGTGTCGATGTCGCCGTTCCAGGTCTTCGCCTCGAAGGCCTTGCCGAGAATCTCGATGGCCTTGGTATCGCGCTCGGCGGGCGGTCGCGACCACAGGGCGAGGTCGGCATCGAAATCGAAACCGGTCTGCGCCGCAGGTTCCGCGCCAGCCATACGCAGGTTGCGCGGGCAAAGATAGCGCGCACGTCCCTTGGCGAGGGCGATCTTCGCCTGCATGCCGCACAACGTGAGGTATTGGGGGATATCGCGCTGGACGAGCTGTTCCTGCAAGGCCACGGTAGCCGTGGCGATCACCAGCTTTTTCTTCTGCGCACGCGCCACTTCCAGGCCGGCGATGAGATACGCCATGGATTTGCCGGTGCCGGTGGGCGCCTCGATCACGGCGGCACCCGTGGGTTCGGCGAGGGCCTTGGCGACCTCGGCAATCATCTTCAGCTGCGACGAACGCCCACGAAAACCCGTGAGTCCGTCCTTCAGCCGCGCATAGGCGGCGCGGATCGCGGCTTTGGTGTCGTCAGTGAGCATCAGGCAGGCAGAAAGCGGTAGAGGCAACCTTGCAAGGTTACCTTATCGCCGTCTCAGCCCGTGGCATTCACGCGTGGCGATGGATGCCGTTGCGCGGCATGACGCCGCCGACGAGGCCCGCGACGACGAAGGTGTGCTCTTCCCAGGAGCCGTCCGCCTGCTGCACGTGGATCTCCACGGGGCGGCCGAGATGATCGGACAGGCCGGGCGCCATCTGCTCGGCGGCGGCGATGGCCATGGCCTGCGTGGCATAGCGGCCGAGGGGACGGGCGGCACGGCGGACGATCCACGGTCCCTGTGTCGATTCGCTGTACGGAATGAACAGTTGGGCGGAACTCGAAGCCATGGGACCCTCGCTGACGTGGAGTGGGCCTGACAAGGAAGGCCGCTTGCGCGGCCCCTGACCAACATCCTGCTCCCGAGGGGCTAAAAAACCTGTTAATCGTTGTTTTTCATTGGGTTGGCATTCACCTGTCCCCCGTCGGAAGCACCCGGGCCGTGAGTGCTGCGCAGACCACGGTGCCGTTGGTTTCCCTCGGTTGATCCCCACACTACCATCGGCCCTCATCATCTGACCCCTTCGGAAACCATGACTCCCAGCGAACCGATCGCCGACGCCATCGTCTCGGTACGTGGCCTGTCCAAAACCTACAAGAGCGGTTTCCAGGCACTCAAGCGCGTGGATCTCGATATCCGTCGTGGCGAGATCTTCGCACTGCTCGGTCCCAACGGGGCGGGCAAGACCACCCTCATCAGCATCGTGTGCGGCATCGTCAACGGCAGCGAAGGCAAGGTCGTCGTCGATGGCCACGACATCGCGCGAGACTATCGCGCGGCGCGTGGCCTCATCGGCCTGGTGCCGCAGGAGCTATCCACCGATGCCTTCGAAAGCGTCTGGGCCACGGTGAAGTTCAGCCGTGGCCTGTTCGGCAAGGCACCCAATCCGGTCTACCTGGAGCGCATCCTGCGCGAGCTTTCGCTGTGGGAGAAGCGCGACGCGAAGATCATGACGCTCTCCGGCGGCATGAAGCGCCGCGTCCTGATCGCCAAGGCGCTTGCCCACGAACCCCGCGTGCTCTTCCTCGACGAACCCACGGCGGGCGTTGACGTGGAGCTGCGCCACGACATGTGGCAGATGGTGCACCGCCTGCGCAAGTCGGGTGTCACCATCATCCTCACCACGCACTACATCGAAGAGGCCGAGGAAATGGCCGACCGCATCGGCGTCATCGCGCGCGGCGAGCTGATGCTGGTGGAAGACAAGCACACGCTGATGCGCAAGCTGGGCAAGAAGCAGCTCTCGTTGCAATTGCAGTCGCCGCTGGCGGCAGTGCCTGCCGGACTGGAAGGCTGGCCGCTGGAGTTGTCCGACAACGGCCAGACCCTGGTCTACACCTTCGACACGCAAGGCGAAGACACCGGCATTGCCGAACTGCTGCGCAAGCTCGGCGAGCTGGGCGTTGACTTCAAGGACCTGCGGTCCAGCGAAAGCTCGCTCGAAGACATTTTCGTCAGCCTTGTCAGGGGACACGGATGAACATCCACGCAATCCGCGCCATCTACCGTTTCGAGATGGCCCGCACGTTCCGTACTCTGATGCAGAGCATCGCCTCGCCGGTGCTTTCCACCTCGCTGTACTTCGTGGTGTTCGGCGCGGCCATCGGCTCGCGCATGGGCGACGTGGGCGGCGTGAGCTACGGGGCCTTCATCATTCCCGGCCTCATCATGCTGTCGCTGCTCAACGAGAGCATCTCCAACGCGGCGTTCGGCATCTACATGCCCAAGTGGGCTGGCACCATCTACGAGCTGCTGTCCGCGCCGGTATCGTACGTGGAGGTGGTGATCGGCTATGTGGGGGCGGCCGCGACCAAGTCGGTGATCCTGGGCCTGTTGATCCTCGTGACGGCGCGACTGTTCGTGCCGTACCAGATCATGCATCCGTTCTGGATGGTGGGCTTCCTGTTGCTCACGGCCATCACGTTCAGCCTGTTCGGTTTCATCATCGGCCTGTGGGCGGATGACTTCCAGAAGCTTCAGGTGGTGCCGCTGATGGTGATCACGCCGCTGACCTTCCTGGGCGGCAGCTTCTATTCCATCTCGATGCTTCCGCCGGTATGGCAGAAGATCACGCTGTTCAACCCGGTGGTTTACCTGGTGAACGGCTTCCGCTGGAGCTTCTACGGCAAGGCTGACGTTAACGTGATCGTGAGCGCAGGCGCTACGGTGGCCTTCCTGCTCATCTGCCTGGCCGTGGTGTGGTGGATATTCCGCACCGGCTGGAAACTAAAAGCCTGACGATTCACTGTAGGAGCGCGCCTTGCGCGCGACCGGACGTGACGTGATATCCGGTCGCGCGCAAGGCACGCTCCTGCAGAAAATGCGGTTTAGCGGGCGCCGATGAAATCCATCTTGCCCAGCACCACGCCCACGCCGCGCAGAATGGCGTAAGCGGTCGTACAGTGGAAATACACGTTGGGCATCACGAAGCCCAGCAGGTAATCCTGGCCGTTGAACTTCGTTTCGCCGCTGCGCGACTTCACCACGACTTCGCGCGTCTCGCTGCCGTCGATCTGTGCGGGGGTGAAGGCGTTGAGCATGCCGATGACCTTCTCGATGCGCGCCTGGAGCTGCTCGAAGGTGGTCTCGTCATCGGCCATGGACGGCACGTCCTGGCCGGCGAGGCGGTAGCCGGCACCCTTGGCCATGTCGGTGGCGATCTGCACCTGGCGCACCAGCGGAAACATGTCGGGAGTGATGCGCGTATGCAGCAACACTTCCTCGGCGATGTGACGCTCCTTCGCATGCTCGGCGCCCTTCTTCAGCACGGCGGACAGGTTGTTGAGCGCGCGGACGAGGACAGGGATGGAGACCTGGTACATCGAGATGGACATGGGTGGGACTCTCTGCGAGGGAACGGCCGGTATGGCCGGAAGGCGGCTATTGTGGGGGCTCGTTGGCGGCCCGTCGACGGCCTTCGACGGTAGGATGTCGTCCATGAGCCCACCCGATCCGAAGACCCGGCGTTCCGATGCCATCCGCATCCTGCGCCTGCGTCGCGCGCAGCGTTTGCTCGATCACCTGTTCCGCGACCTGCCCCTGCGACGGCGCGCGCGCCTGGGCCTGTTCATGGCGTTCAAGACCATGGCCTCGGCCGGCCTGGCCTACGGCGTGGGCTGGCTGGCGCACCCCGGACAGGCCTACTGGGCCGCCATCAGCGCCATCGCGGTGACCCAGCCCCATTTCGGCGATACCCGCGGGGCGGGGCACGACCGGGTGCTTGGTACCCTGTTCGGCGCCGTCGCAGGCTTGCTCGGCCTTTGGGTGGGCGGTACCGGCGACCTGTTTTCCTTCCTGCTTGCGCTGTGCCTGGTCACGGTGGCCTGCTGGCTGGCCGGCGCGGGTGCGGCGGCGCGCGTGGGCGGCATCACCTCGGCCATTGTCCTGCTGGTGCCGGCCGAAGGGCCACGCTGGGAAATGGCAGCCTGGCGACTGGGCGAGGTGTTGTTCGGTACCTTGTGCGCGCTGGCCATCGGCTGGCTGGTGTCCCGCCTCGAAGAGCGGGTGGAACGGAAGGAAGAGGATCAGGCGTGAATCCACGTCACAGTGAAGTACACCGCGTCGGACGACTGGGCTGGCTACGCGCCGCCGTACTTGGGGCGAACGATGGCATCCTGTCCACGGCCAGCCTCGTGGTGGGCGTGGCCTCGGCCGAGGCCAACCCCGCCAACGTCATGATC
>Ga0116228_10001491_pt1 | contig 19510 bp, 13 predicted proteins | sample S1TSphfallax_2_FD_89694 | JGI IMG/M metagenome (GOLD analysis project Ga0116228, IMG submission 89694) | Host-associated microbial communities from peat moss isolated from Minnesota, USA - S1T2_Fc - Sphagnum fallax MG | ecosystem: Host-associated > Plants > Peat moss > Unclassified | place... | reverse complement strand
TTGGTTTAGTATTTGATACCAATGTTCATATTAATATTGATATCAATTATAATTTTCTATATACCAAACCAACATTGGTTCAAACCTTCACACTTGCATTTGAAGTTGGTGGGTTAAGTAGGTTAAGTTTGGTTAAGTGGCCTAGGTAAGTCTAACCTAGGTAACCTAATGAATTAACTATTAGTGAATTTGATTAACTATCAGGTGAATTAATTATTAGTGAATTCACTTGTCCATAAACATTAATCCTTGTTCACTTGGGGGTTGACCACTTTCACCATGATAAATTTGTCCAAGTTCACTCAAAATTGAATAAACTATGGATGCATTGTAATGATGCCTTTGTTAAGGAAAACATAAATGTGAAAAAAAAAATCCACTTGGGGAGTCCTTCCCAATATTTAGGAAAAAGAAAAATAAAAATAATCTGAAAACTAATTGAATTTTACATTTTTTGCCCTTCAAACCTAAATATCAAATGCAAGTTGTCGAAAATGTGGCACAACAACCATGAGGCAAATGACCCTTGTTGTGCATCCATTGAAACAAAATATTTTGAATTTTGATAATAAAACTATGTTTCCATTATGCTATGTCATCAAACATTTGAAATGTGTTTTTCTATATACATATAAATCATAATTCAATTTTGTAACTTGGTAATGGATGACCCTAATTATTTCTTAATGCATATTATGCTTGGATTTTTCAATTTCAATCCATAAATGTAAAAAACTGATAGTTTTTACCAAATGTGATACGTACATAGTTTTTGCAAAGTATGTTGAAAGTTTTTTTTAAAAACATTAATGTACATAATTTTAAAATTTTAAATTTAAAGATTTGACATATTTTTAAGCTTATTTTTTATGCATGTTTAATTTTTGCACATTAAGACAAAAATTTTGAAATACTTTACCATGTTTGGACCTTTATTCTTAAATATTAGTTGTAACATTTAGTTTTTTTTGTAAAAGGAATATTCAAAGCTATAAGGTGCCGTCCAAACATAGTAGGAAATTTCTAAAACCACTTTACAAATTGTTAAAGTAAGGATTCATTTTTTTGTATAGATAACATTCGAAATTAGTAATAGGAATTCTCTAGCATGCAAACCGCCAACATGAGCATCCATGTTGATATGTGAAATTTCAAATGGGTGAAGGAGAACTAACACATACACTAGTACCAACAATAAATAATAATAATCAATAGATGAGTTCCAAAAATCATTCATTCTCCTTCCCTAAACTCCTTTTCATTGTACCACTTGTAGGGACATGTCCTTAGTTCACTAGGAATTTCATTAATCATTTAGTTCTAATCACTATAGGTTTTTATGACGTTTTTCCCTATTTTACTTTTAGTCTTTAAATCTAGATAGTTAGTTCAATAAAATATATATATTATTAATGCATTGACAAATACATTAAGGCATATGAAACAAAACACCATTAATGGTAATGAGTTGTTTAGGATTTGGATTTGTTGTTACAAAACTTTTGTGAAGCACATCCAAATCAAATAGAAGTTAGGATTATAACATTGTTTCTTTTGTTATCCTTTTACCATGTGGCAAGTGAACCTTGCAATCCAAAATAAAGGGCAAGGATTCCTTTTTAAAACACTTTGAAAGCTTAGTGGTTTAGGGCACATAGAGCCCTTGAGCCCATGAATGCTAAGCATAATCATGAACATAGAAACAAGTTAACACCCATTGTGCCAAAACATATCAAAATTAAAAAACTTGGGTTTTCATGTCAAGAAAATGTTCTAAATATGAGTTTGAACTTAAACATGATGTTCACATAAGAAATGTTGTGCTTCTCCTTATTAAAATGTAATATTTTGACATGATGCCCTCATTTGTTTTTTATGCCTATTTACTTGATTCAAGACCTTGACCTATTTTTCTATGCATGCATTTGTGGGAGTTGGTACAAAGGAGCATGTGAACTTGGTGTAAAATTAAAAAGAACTATGAATGTTGTTTTAGTAAAAATAATTTTGTAACAAGGGTGTTGCATGAAGGTAATGACCACAAAAGAAAAGAAATAAAAACTTTTATTCTTGGAAAATATTGTTTGGAAAACTTGAGCAATTAGGAAGGGGAAGATCCATTTATTGCAAGGTTATTCATGATTGAAATTATAATATGAATTAAATTAATAACTAATGTTAATCAACGCTCAAAGGCATCCTATATAAAGCCACATGAAAGAAATGCAAAGGTTAATTTATCTACAACACAAAAAAATAAATTGAAAAGTTAAGCTATTTTATGCTTATATTTATATAATGTCAATTTTTACCAAAAAATTCAATAAATGTTGGTGACCAAAAAGATATTACATAATTTTAAGGCTTAGAGAGGGAGCAAGAGTGAGTTCACATTTAAAAACCCAATCAGTAACAAGCATGGCTTTCAATAGTGATATTATTAAGCAATAGTAATATCATTGTGTACATGGAAGATGACAAGCAAAAAAGGGAAAACCAAGGTCCAAATGGAGGTGTACTTGAAACAAGATGAGTAATGAACAAGGGTTAACCAGAAAGAAGCAAGTGAAACAAGGTAATTGAAACAACATCAACATGTTAACAAGTCAATGTGGTGTGAGCAAGTTGGTGTGTAAGAACAAATCAATGTGGTGGAAAGTATGTCAACAAGGCACATAACATGGCATGGGACTTACAATGTGTAACTTATAGGTAATTAACTGGACAAAATAGTATTATATGGAGGTGAAAACCAACTTATTTTGTGGCTTGTTTATTACTTTAATGACAAACAAAAAAACCAAATCAAATCTCACATGTTCATCACCAAATAGAACTTAGAGAAAGTGAATACAACAAGTGAATAAAGTGGTGTGCAAGTGAATAGAGGTGAAGGAAAAAATGGTAGATTAGAACATACAAAAGGAGGAAGAGATGGAGTAGAAGTTTCAAGGGACTATCCCAAAAAAAGAAGGCAACCCATGAAACTTAAGCCACCTAGGTGCTTAAGACATGTTCATCCATGCAAAATCATCACTACCTTTATCTAACACACCAATAAACAATTGGGATAATATTGTAATATCTTTACATTCCATTCAAACTTTGTTTTTCCACTTTTTGACTTCATTAGTAAAATATTTTTTTGGGGGGAAATTTTCAACTATAATAAATGTGGAGAAAATAAAATTCAACAAATTAAGTACTAGATATGGTTATAAAAATGATAGTGTTGGTTCTGCATGTAACAATATGCATACATGTGTCACCAAGTTGTGTTCATTTTTATTCCCATCATGTTATTTCTTGTTCCTAAACTTCAAGTTTCATTTGCAATATTTCAGCCCTTGGCACCTTTTAGCCTCACTTTCATATTACAAGTTTGACAACCTTTCTTTTGTTGTTTTAACATACATATTTTAGCTTCAAATCTTTGTGCAACGTGACTGACAATGAAGGATAGAGATTCATTACTATACCTCATTTAAATAATTTCAAAGGAAGAAAAGATGAAAATTTGTGGAAAAAAACTTATAGAAATGAAAGAGATTAGTCAACATTAAAGCCTAAAGTCTAAACCTAGGATGTTGTCACCATGGGGTGCATGTTGAGGATTCATGGTTCCATACAAGGTTAACAATTATCAACCCCTATTATAACCTTTATTGTAACACCCATATTGCACAAGAAAATTGTCTCCAATAAAAGAAAAACTATCATTTGCAACTAAAAAATAAATTGTAAACAACATTTTAAAACTATAAATAATATTTTTAAATTGCCAAAATTGGTTGCAAAAGACCATTTTTCTTTTAATGTATGGAAACACACATCTTGCATTTATTGACAACTAGAAATGACAAGAACATTGAAGTATATTTACAAGTATGAATCACCTATGGCAACTTAATTATAATGACTAGATAGAGATTGTGTTTGAGTTGGTGAAACTATGTTAGTAGTTGTTATTGTTGGCATTGTTGTAGCTATTGTTATTATTGTTGAAATTAATTCAAGAATTTTGAACGCCATTGCTTAGGGCCTATTGTGTAGGATTCTACATCAAAGAAGGTGACCTTGTGCACGTTGGAGGCACAATTGTTGCTATAACAACCATAATCATAAATGAAAAGAAGTTTCAAGGTTTGGTTTTGCATATCACAATCATTCATACAAAGATCAAAACAAGTATCTACCTCCTAGAGGAGATCTATAATGCTTATAATATAGGTACCTTGCTCTACAAGAAAAGTTAGGAAAACTAGTCATAATTACAAGTTGGAAACTTTATGTGATGCAAAACATTGTCCTTCTAAAAAAAACATGATAACCTTTTTTTTAAAGTTTATAATCTAAGTTGAAAGTGTTGAATTGTTATAATGGTCCTCCACTAGGCTTTTGAGTCATTTTTTGAGCTCTTCAAGTCACCCAAACAAAAGGTACACCATCCTCTAGATGATAAAAGATTTGCATTCTTCAAAAAAATTATAGTGGTCTAAGAAAGGTAGGTGATAAATAATAGTGATACACAAAGTATGATGTTAAACCAAGGAAATGCATAAGTGGGTGATTTATAAAGGACCAAAACGAATGATTGATTGCTAGGTGAATGCACACTAAGATGGCTCACTTTTTGGAATCATAGTGCCCATTTTTGTAGAATGTTGTTTTTTTGGACACCTTTAATGAATAATAAAATCTATCAAATTGAGAATTTGAAATTGATTATACACTAACAACTTGATTATGAAAATACTTATGTAATTATTTTTCAATAAAAGTACACCCACTTTTCACAATGGATTTTTGAAGTACAAAAATATGGATTGATTGATAAACTAGAATGCTAGAAAATAAAAGGCTTCATATTGAATTCCATCCCAAATGATTTGTAATGACTCAAAGATATGATGTAACATCAAATAATAAAATGGTTTGTGTTGTGTCTTGGACTACCACATGTTTATTTTCTTTATTGATTGCCATCAATTCCTTATTTATTACAACTTCAACATTTCCTTGGAAAGAAAAAAAATGTTTTTTATTTGTTGTTGTTATGTTGGCGACAATTTTAATTAGTGTTTTACCAAAAGTGTGTTGAACTACTCTTGTGAAAGCTTTGCTAACACTAGAAGAAATTTGATAATCAACGACTGAATTTGTGATTCATTTATAATTATAATGGACACATGCAACTAAAAATAGCCTAGTTGCTTTGGCAAGTGCCATAAAATAGTCAGTTGCAAAAGACATGACATGGCCATGAAGTTTAAAGTGTAGTTGCAAACCTTATGATTATGCCAAAAAATTTCATCCATTGCCATGGATGATCTTTAATATGATGTGGAACCCCAATTTGCGACTACATTTGTGACTAAATCCAAGATAGTCACATGCTACCAAATGTGCCATTGATGGGTGGTTAGGATTTAGTTTAATATTACAATTAAACCCTACATCACTACAACGTTATCACATCTTTTGTCCCATACCAAAACATTATCATATGTCCACACAATAAAATATTTTTTATTTTCATTAATTATTTGCTACCTATCTTATTTACTACATATTACCTTGGTTGCATACCTATTATCTGTTACTTAACCTAAATTTAATAAATTAATCACCTAACCTACCTACTACTTAATATTTATCCTACTTATCACATACTACCTAGGCTATGTACTTACTATCTACTATCTTGCCTACATAATAGATTAATATCCTAGCATACAATTAATAAATAAATTATTTAACATAGTTAATTAATTAATCAATAAATAAATAAAAACATTACGACATATCCACAAAATAAAATACCTCTTACTTAAATTATAACCTACCTACCTACTACCTATTAGTACCTATCCTACTTATTACATATTACCTAGGTTACATACCTACTATCTACTACTTAGCATACTTAATAAATTAAATACTTAACTTATATTTAATAAATAAATCATTTAACGTTGCCAATTAATTAATCAATTAATACAAAAACATTATGACATATCCACAAAATAAAATACTTCTTGTTTAACTTACCTACCTACCTACTACTTACTAATACCTATCCTACTTATTACACACTACCTAGCCTAACAAATTAATTGATTAAGTAAGTTACCTAATTAATTAATTAATTAATTAATATGAAAACATGATCACATATTCACACAATAAACTAAAAAACCTACCAACTACCTACGTAGCTTACCTAACCTAACTAGGTTTAACTTTCATAGCTTAGCCTATTAGCTACACATAATAAACTAGCCAACTATTACCTATAGATAATTTCGGCCAATTAATTAAGTATGCAAGCTAGGCTACGCTACCAACGTACATAGGCCTACTTTGTTTAACGTAAGCTATTAGACTTAACTAGCTTAATATACCAACTAGGATATAATAGCCTTTTTTAGCAAAATATTAGCTATTAGATATTATATCATGGAAGACCCATGGATAATTGTAAAGAAGACCCATGGATGGGTACATCGAAGGGATAATAGTCCAATTAAAATAATAATGTTTGCCATATGTGGTCTATGTTTCTTTGTTTGTGTGGTATAATATACTATTGCAGTTGAAAAACCTTTCATTTGTAGTTACAAAAACAATTATGTTATCACCCATTGATGAATGTAATAAAAATTGGATGACATTGTTTGCTTTTCATCTACATTTTCAATGAAAATCATATTAGTTGTAAGTCATAGTAGCATTTACAACTATAATTTGGTTCAACCCTTTCTGTAGTTGCATATGCAACTACAAGTTGCAACTACATGGACACATAGGATTAACACACTATTAGTTATAAAATCAATTGGTTTGGACATTAATTGCATAGTAGTTGCAAAAACATGGTCAAAATGGACAACATTTCTTCTTTTGTAAACTCACCAAACTCATTGGAAATGGACCTTCACCTTTTTGTTTACTTTGCCCTACACCCCCAACCTTTAGAATCCATGTGTCAAACCCTACTCCTAAGATATAGTGTGCCAAAAACACCTACACAAGCCCTTCCCCAATGCACAAAAAGTTGTATTTAAAAAAATCTCAACAACTACAATAGGATAAAAAAAAAATACATTGTCATCATCATGTAGGAGAAAAAAAAGAAATATCACCATCTTTTTCCCTTTCTTTTCTCCGATTGTTCCAAATGAATTGTTTCCATCTTCTTGTCCTTATAAAACCAAAACCAATTTTCAAAAGAAGCTTTTTAATCTCTTATTCCTTTATAACATTTTGTCCTAGTAGATTGTGAACAAAAAAAACAAAAGAAATGAAAGGATCGGTCATAAAAAGAATACAAGCAAACTTCAAAAGGCACATGAGTTGAACTTTCAAAAACCAATGAATAAACATTCCTACAACGAAGTTCCAATGCTTTTGTTTCAAAATTTAAAGAAGTATCCTATCAAAATCCAAGTACAAGCACCTTAACAAGTCATGAGATCTTTGCAACTTTTAAAAACTGCTTTAAAGTAGGGAAGATGCAATGGACACTCCAATTGACACTTGTGGCAACATCCAACATTGCCAAAGAGCCTAATTTTTAACAAGTCTTGCAAACTAGGGTTTTTAGAAATTTGACATGGCAAGTAATTGATTTTGAGTTTTTGATATTTATAAAAAATTAAGTAATATGGCTAGAATGATAAAGGTATTACAATATAAGGTGAGCCATTTAAAATCAACAACTTGGGAAAATTATTATAGCCAACCATTCAAGAATAGTCATTTTACTATGTTGTGCCTTTCACAAGCACTACATCCTATGCATATAAATACTAGCCCAAATGACATTTATTGGCTCAAGTTGACACATAAATACATTTGAGGTTCACTCATATTTTGGGGTTGGTGCTTTTAAAGTTAGCAAAAGAGAATAATCCTATAACTTATATGTAGTTTTAATATGTACATTATAGAGTACTGGGTTAGAATGGATTTGTCTGAATAATGGTGATTGATTCAAACAAGCACCTTTATTTAAGCATCCTTATTTGAGTAATTTGCAAATTTGTAAGTCATAAAATGACAAGGTTACACAAGGTTTTCTACTATCCTATTTGTCCTATAGCCAAATTTGGATAGATCTTCATGAGGATGGTTGTCAATGTGGCTACACCACAAAAGTGAAAAAAACCCTAACTACAATAGGTGGATAACTAGTTTGGCAATTCTTTGCCTAAATATAGTTATTATTTTTTAATATTCTTTTTAGGCATTATTGATTGAATTTTCAAAAATTGGACACATTGAGGGTATAAATTTTTAACATCAAGCAAATACACAAATTGATTGAAAAATGGTGTAGATGGTACCAAGTAAAGGAAATATATTGACTTATAAGTAACAAACGGTGATTTCACTTTTTTATGATCACACATTTATAAGTAACAATAGTAGGTGACCATGGAGCTTACTTGTGGTTTATGAGGAGGTTCTTGGAAGAAGGCGGGTTAAGATGGATGAAATGAAACTACATTTGGGATGCCTCTTGGAGAGGCTGGATGGAGGATCATGGCAAAAAAGGCTCATGAAGCTATAATGGAGATGAATAAATATGGAGGTAATTGTGAGAGCAAGGGTATTATCTTTTCTTGGGTGGATGACTTCTCAAGGAGTTCAAGAAAATCATGGTGGAACCATTTTTGTTAGGCTTGTTGTGTTGCATGGCGTGGCACTTTGTGTGAGTGTTGGGTGTAAATCCTTTTTATATATATATGGTTGGGGAAATATGTAAGAAATATTTGGAGCAAAAGTAAAAGGCATTGCAACATTATCCAGGAAGGTTTTTTTTCCTACTTTTGTGATTGAGTGCTTCTTGGGCACCATAATACCTAGGCTGGTTAGGCACTAAATAACTACCTTTAGAAGTTCCCAAAATTCCTGAAAAATACATGCTAACCATGCCACAAATATGAAAGGAACTTTCAAACCCACTAGTTTCATTATTTAATGTAATGTGAAATTGTAAAATATTGTTACTTTTATTGCCAAATGTAAATGAAAAATAAAAAATAGAAAAAAATAAACACCTTGCTACCTAACCAGCCTAAGTACTAGGATACTCATCTTCTCACCCTTTTCACCATTTTTTGCATTTCTTTTTCCTCCTTGTTGAACTTTCAACCACCACAATATTACACTGCTTAAGATATATTAAGACTTGATTGTTTTAACCTTCAAGAAAAAAATTTATACCATTTGACACCCATTTTGCAAAATTTTAAAAAACTTAGGCACTTTTTGAAACAAATGGGGCACTCTCTTTACTTATTTTATAAATTTAGGCATTTCATTTTTTAATTAATTTATGCCTAATTGACTATCTAGCTATTATAATTGTTGGTCTTAACTTGCCAATGTGACATATTTGTACACATATTTGACATACTCCAATTGCACGGTTGGAGTGAACTAATGCCCATGAATGCACTAGTTAGGATGAAGTCATTCAAGCCATTTTGGGGATGAACCAAAAACACATCCTCCTTTGCCCAAGGTTTTTGCATTTTTCACCTCTTCTTTGCCCCAAAAGTTTTTCCTCTTACCTACCTACCTCCCTTCATTTTGCACTCACTCCATCATCAAAGCTCTAAACTCGGGAGAGCTTAAAGCGAGAAGGTGGAAAAAGGAGGGTAGAATTAAAAGCCAAAAGGAGAAAGGCAGAAGTGGCAACCATGACAAAATGCTTGCAATGGAAGGGTAGAAGTGGGAGGGCAAAAGCGAAAGACAAAAGTGAAAAGGTAGAACAAAAACTTGAAGGTAAGCTCCTTCTCTTCTCTTCGTTTTTTTGTTGTTTTTTTGCATGTTTTGTTTTATTTGTGTTTGAGAAGAAGAAAACGACAACACAATGGCAATGTGTTGTCGTCTTTTTCTATGGAGGTGTTACAACGATGAAAGTAATGGCAACTACTACCATCGCCTTCTTCTTTGTGTTTGGGAAGAAGAAGATGATGGTAATGTGTCGTCATCTTTTTTCTATGGTGTTGTTCCAACGATGAAGGAAATGACAACTTACTACCGTTGCCTTCTTCTCTATGTTTGAGAAGAAGAAGACAACAACAAAGCTTCGTCGTCTTCTTTTGTGGTGTTGTTGCAGTGAAGAAGGCAATGATAATAAGCTATCGTCGCCTTCTTCTTTGTGTTTGAGAAGAAGAAAAAGATGATGGCTTCTTCTATGGTGGTGTTACAACGAAGGCAACAACAACTTATTATCGTTGCCTTCTTTGTTGTGTTTGAAAAGAAGAAGATGACAACAATTCGTTGTCATCTTCTTTTGTGGAGGTGTTGCAGCGATGAAGGCGATGGTAGTTGTTGCCACCGCCTTCTTCTTTGTGTTTGAAAACAAGAAGATGACGATAATGCATCGTCATCTTCTTTTGTGGAGGTGTTGCAGTGACGAAGGTGATGGTAACTATTATTGTGCCTTCTTTTTTGTGTTTGAAAAGAAGAAGACGATGATAATGCGTCGTCGTCCTCTTTTATGGAAGTGTTGCAATGATGAAGGTGACAACAATTGCTATCGTCACCTTCTTCTTTTTGTTTGAAAAGAAGAAGATGACAACAATGCGCAGTCATTTTTTTTTATGGAGGTGTTGCAATAATGAAGGTGACGACAACTCCTATTATTGCCTTCTTTTTTGTGTTTGAAAAGAAGAAGACGACAACACATTGCCATTGTCTTTTTTTATGGTGATGTTGCAACAAAAAAAAACAATGACAACTTGTTGTTGTTGCCTTCTTTGTTGTGTTTGAGAAGAAGAAGATGATGACAATGCACCGTTGTCTTTTTTAATGTTGTAGTGACGAAGGTGACGGTAACTATTATCGTCGCCTTCTTTTTATGTTTGAGAAGAAGAAGACGATGGTAATGTGTCATCATCTTCTTCTGTGGTGTTATTGCAATGAAGAAAAAGAAGACAATGGCAACATGCCATTGTCTTCTTCTATGATGGTGTTCCAATGAAGAAGGCGATGGCAACTAGTGGTGTTGTAGTGAAGAAGGTAATGACAACTTATTGTCATTCTTTTCTTTTTTATGTTTGAAAAGAAGATGATAACAATGCACTATTGTCTTTTTCTATGGTGGCGTTGTTGACGCGTTCCCAAACTCGTTAATGGACTCAAATGTGAGTTTAAACTGAAAACAACAGAAGAGCAAGGAGTCGGGGCACGCTCCTTGGGTCGCAACATTTTGGAGTGGTAGAGGGGCGTGCTAGAGCTTCGGGATGGGAGTAAGAAGAATGATAAGCATCGGCCATTCACACGGACCTGCACAAAACCAACACAAGGTGGTTAATGCATAATTGGAGCACTTATGGTGTTAGGACAAGCCACGGGGAACTTGAACTCATAAGACTCACCATGACCCGGATTTGGGGGAAGCCACCACCTTCCCCCTTATAGTATACTTTGTGCCTCTTCAAGAGGCCCACATCCAAATGGCATTTTGTCCCGGGACTCCAAAATGGGAGTCCCGAAATTCCCAAAGTTGGGACTCTTGCGACTTTGGGGCCCCATAACTTTGCGTGTAGACTCTAATTGAGATGAGGTCTCAAGCAAAGTTGTAGCCCTTGTTGAAAGCTTTTCAATGATATGTTGCACACCACCTACATGCAAGGAAATCGGGTCGATTTCTAACATTTAGTTGTCGAGAGTCAAATTGCCAATTTGACTCCCACCTTTTTGTTTGGCCATAACTTGTGTTTTAGATGTCCAAATGGGTCATGCGAGCCCATTTTAGAAATCTAAGTTTCAATAATTTTCCAATGGTATAAAGAACTCCTCAATCCATTGAGTTTTGGCCCTTGTAATCGCTTTCTGAACATTCGGGAGTCCATCAGGACTCCAACTCCCAAGGTGGAAGCTCCCTTCGGAGTGTGAGGGTTCATTCCCTCACACTTTCGTTAACTCTCAGGCTTCCTCTCTTGGCCCACAACCTTGCAAACCCTTGCTTTGGTCAGGAGCCCAAGGCTAGGGTTGCGACAGTTGTAATGACAAAGGCGATGACAATTATTATTATCACCTTTTTTTTGTGTTTTAGAAGAAGAGGAGGACAACAATGCACCATCGTCTTCTTTTGTAGTGGTGTTGTAACAATAAAGGCAACGTAGATGTTGCCATTTCCTTTTTCTTTTTGTTTGAAAAAAAGAGAAAAATGACGACAATGCACCATCATTTTTTTCTATGGTGGTGTTGCAATGATGAAGGTCATAACAACAACTATTATCGCCTTCTTCCTTGTGTTTGAGAAGAAGAAGATAGTAATGCGCCATCATCTTCTTCTGTGGTGGTGTTACAATAATAAAAACGATGGCAGATGCTACTATTTTTATTTTATTTTTGTTTGAGAAGAAGAAGAAAATAGTAATGCGATGTTGTTTTCTACTATGGTGGTGGTGTTGTGAAGAAGGCGATGGCGACAACCTGTCGTTGCCTTTTTTTCTTCTTTGGTCCTTTTGGTCTAGTTCATTAGAATTGAAAATTAACAATGAAATGGTGGTTTTTTTTAAAATGTTGAAGGTTGTAATGGCGAGAGGAAGGAGACTGAAAAAAGGTGGTGGTGATTTGGAAGTTCAGAAACAAAATGTTGCTTCATTAAAATCGATAATTAGGAAGCAAAATGTTGATCCATTATAACCAGGACTTAAGGAGAAAAATGTTGCTCCATCAAAATCAAGGCTCGGGGAGCAAAATGTTGTTCCATCAGAATTAAGACTTGGGGAACAAAATGTTATTTCATTAGAACTGAAAATTGAGGAATCAAACAATCTATGTGGTTTAAAATTAACAATGGTGACAGTCCCCAATTCAAATGATGAGATCATTCCCAATACAGATTGGGAATTTCAATTGAAAAATGGTGGGTTAAATTGTTTAAAAATTTACATACATTAGATTAAAATGTAGATAAAAAAAATGTGCAAGTTTTTTTAAGTTTAATTATATCCGTAGCTTTCATCATTTGATGCAAGCTATGTGATTTTTTTTGTTGAAATAATTTTATTGCAATACCTAAAAATAGTTAAAATTTACAAGAATTGTATTTGATTGTGTGATTTTATGTTTTACAATACCTACATTTTGTTTTTTGAACTTTTTATGTTTAAGGTTTTGGGGTTAGGATTTTTTTATGACAAAATAGTGACTTATTATTTTATATTTTTTGGTTTAGGTCTAGATCTTGAAACCAACCAGGCCTTTTAGCCATCGGCACCCCCTTGTCCACTTAATATGGTTTGGAATGACAAAAAATGGATGAAGGTTGGGTCGAAATGGAAATGTAAAGTTGACACTTGCATTGTCACATATTATGCCAAATGGTTGTTGACCAATCATTTGAAGGAGGTGCAAGGCTTGGTGGTAGAAAATGCCAAACCTGGGAGGCCTTTAACTTTTGAAGGAGGTCTTCGACATCAAGACCATGTTAAAATGAACGCTCACATTTTGGGAGATGCCATGGTCGTGCAAAGGTGGAATGATCAAAAGGTTGTTAATCGCGCTCATGCCAAAGCCTAGTTCAAGTGAGATAAACTAATAATTGTTGTAGAATAATGTCCACCATTACCAAAACTAACTTTGGTCAAATTAGTTTCAAAACAATTGTTACAAATGTTGGGTCTTAATGTTTCGGGCATGGGAAATGTGTTTCAAGATGCAACATTACGGATGGAAAAGTGATGCACCCCCAAACTCCTCGGTAGATTCAACTACAAGCCTAAAAATGAAAACATCGAAAAGATAAAGAGTTGGGGTACTCTCCTTGGCTCGTAGCACTTTGGGCATAAAAGGGTGTGTTGGAGCTTTGGGATGGGGACTAAGATGAGTGAAAAGTGGGTCAATTATTCACACGGAACTACACAAACTAAACAACAAGTTGGTTAGTGCATAATCAGAGCACTTTTGGTGCACGGATGAACCATAAGTAAACATTGACTCACAAGACTCACCACAACCCGAACTTGGGGGAAGCCACCACCTTCCCCTTTACAGTATTCTTTGTACCTGACCATGGGGCTTGCACCCAAATGTCATTTTATCCCGGGACTCCCAAGTTGAAAGTTCCAAAATTCTCAAAATTAGGACTTCCATAACTTTGGAGGCCCATAACGTCTTGTGCAGACCTCTGATTAAGGTGAAATATAAAGCAAAGTTGTAATTCTTGTAAAGAGCTCCCAATAGTATGTGGCACGCCACCTCAACGCAAGTCAATCAAGGCGATTTTCACCTTTTAATGGTCGAGAGTCAAATTGGCAATGTGACTTTTGGCCCTTCTTTTGGCCATAACTTATACAAGACCATTTTAGACATCTACGTTCAAAGAGATTTCCAATGGTATAATAAACTCTTCAATCCAATGAGTTTTGACCTTTGTAATCGCCCTTTGAAGATTCGAAAGTGTATCGGGACTCTAACTCCCAAACTTTGGGAGTGTGAGGGTTCATTCCTTCACATCTCCTACATTCCCAGGAGTATGAAATGTGACTTGCGAATTTCATTATTGGCCCCCACCTTTGCAAACCTTCGTCTTAGTCACAAGCCCAAAGCTAAAATTACGACAAGAAAGATGAAGATTTACAAGAGATGATTCATTCCACTCATTTTGCATATGCACAATGATTGAAAATGGCATGGGATGTCAAAAATTGGGATTGAAAGTCCATTAAAGCAAGTTGAACACAAGAATTAACAAATGTATTGGATTTCCATGAATCTAAAATGATTCATGGAAGGTAAGAGAAAAACCTTTGAACTTTGGTCCTTCGATATATTAAAAAAAACCTTTTTCTCATTGGGTTCTTTAGCATTTTTTGATCCATCCATTTTTATACATATTTTATCAATATATTTTTTTCTTTTAATCACAGTTGTTTGATGGGTATATCATTAATCATATATGTCTTCTTTTTCATAATCTTTTTAGTACTTTAGATGTAAGAATCAAAACTTAAATAGGCCCATATTCAAATAATTAAAATTAAAATTTAAAAATCAATTTGATATTTAATTTATTATCTTAATTAAATTCTTTTAGGTTGATAAGTTATTCAAATCGTTATTCTAGATAATTATTCATGAGAATTAATTGTCATAAAATTAATTCAGAATAATAATTAATTTAGGTATATAAAGAGACATGTTTTAAGTACCCAAACCACTTATTAGTTATTTTGAAATGACTTTTCATGTGGGTATTACATTTAGGGTTGGGTTTTCATGTAAGGTTTACCTCAATCATCTATGGATTATTTCATAATGGACTTGCATGCAAGTATTGCATTTAGGGCTTGGTCTTCATTGAAAGGTGCCACGCAAGCTACATATTGGGTATTTCGAATTGACCCCACATGTAGATATTACATTTAAGGTTGGTTTTTCACTTAAGGTTTCACTTAAATCACCTATGGGTTTTTTTGAAATGAACTTGAATATGGCTATTGCATTTATTTATGGTTTCATATAATTTTGCAATACCCACACACGTATTCACTTTCACCAACTAAAAATTGGGCCTTAATTTTTTAAATAATTAAATAAAATTTGTAACAAAACACAAAAAAAGGTATGTCTTTTACCATTTGCTAATATCTTCAAGCTGATTTCTTTCACTTTCTTTGAAAAATATATAAATATATATATTGCATTGTTTTGCATACAAAATTCCCCCAAAATGCACCCTAGATTTATTTTAATTACTGTAGGCTTGTAAAAAAAATGTTAATTAATTTATATGTCCCAAACTCTAAACTTGATTCATAATCCAATAGTATATACTTGTAACAATTCAATGAAAAAATGTGTTTTTTTTTCAATAAGTGTTTTTAGTTCAAATTTAATATGTTATAATATAAAAAGGAAGACATTAAATTGTCATAAATGTTTATTAAACTTATGTGGCCTAGGCTAATAAACTACCTACATAATTAATGGTTTACCTAGTAAGTTCAACCACCTTGAATACCTATTTAAACCATCTAAGATATTAACTTAGAAAGCCTACACTAGTGAGTAAACTACATAATAGGCCTATATTACATTGGTAGCCTACTAGGTAGACCTAGGCTACATTACTAGGTGGTTAGTTAGGTTACTTAACAAGTAGCTTATTAACCTATTATTTTATGTTAGGCTAGGATGTCTAGCTTGGTCAATGTTGACACTTTAATCAATTTGACAACCTTGGCAATGAGCTTTTGTTGAAGTTAGTAATTTGTCAAGGCTATGAATTCTTGGTTGTTTTTTTTTTAACATTGAAGTGTTTCTTAAATAATCGAGTCATGTTTCAACTTCTGAAGGTGTTGAGAACATTACATAAGCACCTAACCCTCACAAAGCTTCCAAATCCACACAAACTTTGGCATGGCTTCCAAAAGTTTATGAAAATTTTCATACATAGTTAATAATATTTTGGAAATTTTTAATTCACATAAAAAAAAGGTTCATTAAAAAATAATTGTAATATATGTAACCATGGGTTAATATATATAATTTAAATTATATATATATATTACTTTAAATAAATATGAAGCTATTATATGTATTGAAATGAATTAACAATATAATTCCAGAATATCATTATTTATATATAATGTGTTATTTGATATGTTATAAATAACAATGTATTTGGACCAATATTTAAACCAATATTATACATCATAAAAAATAAAATTTACATAAGGTTTTGTGTTATATATGCATAAAATATAAAATATTTTTGACCCACTGTATGATTATTTTAACCAAAAAATATTTATTATATATCAAAAAAGTTTAAAATAAAATTTCAATCAAACATAAGATTAATATATGGGAAAGATCATTTTTATTATTATGTGAAACATGAAAAAAAAATTAGAAAATCATGTGCTTTGATTTTTTTAAAAACATGGTTTAAAATCTTATTAAATTAAATAGTTTATATATATATATATATTGAAATGAATTTACAACTTTGAAAGGGAATAAACATAAATATGAACATATTTGAAAAACATTTTAGCATGAACTTAATTTTTTTTGATTTTGACAAACTTTGTATTACATTTACGTTAGGTCTTCACATAAGGTTTGCCTCTTACCTTTGTGTGATCTTACCTAATTTTTCCAATCTCTTTGAAAAAGATATAGATTTCACAAATGTCTAAACCCTAGAAATTTCCCCCCAATTTAATGAATGATTAAAAAACTATCAACAAATTTTGTCATATAATTAAATAAATAATAGACAAGTATTTCAGATATTTTAATGATTAATTATCAAGAATTAGATAATCATTTATTTATTTAAAATAATTAACTAATCATTTGGTTTAATTTTATTTACTTGGATAATAAAAAGTTGGATCTAAAAATCAAATTGATTAATTTAATATTTGATTGATTAACTTAATTATATATTTGTTTTAATAAGTTATTGAAATCATTATTTAAGATAATTATTCCATGCTATAGATTGTAAGTTCAACTTTTCCATGAAAAATTCATGCACTAAGATAAGCTTGATCACTTGGATGTTTTCTTGTTTTGGGTTGAACCTTTTGATTAGCTCATACATTGGTTGTGAGGAATAAATGCATTATTCACATTTGGGTATGAAAAAATCAAACTACAAAGAAATATTGAATATGAAATACCTAAGTAAAGGTATAAAACCTTTATTTATGGTTGTATATTTAATGAAAGTTAATGCCCATTTTATATCCAATAACTAGGAAATGAAAAGAGGTTGAATTGTGAAAATATAAACACAAAACAAAAGAAGTAACAAAAGACAAATGTATACATTTAGGAATAAAAGATGACAACGTTACACCAAAGTTTGTAATCCCAATTGAAAACCCAACCCTAAAAAATCATAACTTGTAAAAAAATGGGTTAGAAAATATTGAACTTTAACAATTATGGAACATATGGAAACAAAGGAGATTCATAATTATGGTATAGATCTAAACAAGTGATAAAATAAAAAACCAATACAATGAAGAAAGTTTATAATATGAACCTTAAGCTTAAAAATATATGGACAAAATTCTTACATACTAAATCATAAGGCATAACCTTGAAAATCCAAATGATATTTTGCCATAAGCCCTATTATAACCCTAATTATACAAACCATAACAAAAAAAAAGTCCTAGTGATATATGCCCTAAACCCAAAAAACTATACAAATTATACAAATTATATAATGCAAAACAAAAAAATTTAAAAGAACATAGGAAAAAATTATAAACCAAAATTTAAAACTTTTAAACTATAAATATATATTGACTAAAAGAAAATACCTTAATATTAAAAAACAATCAAATAAATTTCATACAAAACCAATAGAGAAAGTATGTCTCATACCTTTTTGTGATCTCTCCAACTTATTTTTTTCCACTATCTTTGAAAAAGATATAGAATGAAATTGTATTACTTCACATATGTGTAAATCCTAAAAATTTCCCCCCAAATTTAGCCTCGTTTAAGTTAATTACTATACATTTGTGAAAAACTTATTAATTGATTTACGTGTCCCAACCCTAAACTTAAACCATAATCCAATAATACATACTTATAATAATTACGTGAAAAGATGTTTTGTAATGTGCAATCCATAATAAATTAGGGAATTTTTTTATAATAAAATATGCATTAACTAAACCAAAAGGGTTGCAATTATGGCATTGTTTCCGCTATAAATTGTTTATAATATGTACATATGGGGACTTGTGTTCATTATCCATGAATTAGTACAAACCTTAATAAATTGATAGGTAGAATTGGGGGGGGGGGTTGAAAAACTTGAATAGGTAGTTAATTAGGTATTTGATTATGTAAAAAATGTAGATAGGTAGGTAAGCATAATGGGTAGGTAGGAAGGTGGGTGCATAGGTAGGTAAGTAGTTAGGTAGATAAACAAGTTAGTACATAAAAAACAAGTTACCTTATCAAGATGACTAGGTTTGTAAAGTACTTATGTCAATAGGGTAGTTGTGTATCTAGGGTAGCTAGGTCAATAGGGTAGATAGTTAATACAATGGTTAAGTTAATAGGGTATGTAATTAATAGAGTAATTAGGTTAGTAAGGTAGATAGTTAGTATAGTAACTAAATTAATAGTATAACTAGTTATTAAGGTAGATATGTCAGTAAGGGATAATAAATAAAGTACCAAGGTTGGTGCAATATTTATAAGGGTAGAAAAGAAGGTGAGTAGACTATGTGTGAGGTCAAGTCCAGGGAAGAGCGTCCAAAAACCAAAAAAAAAACAAAAGTACAGTGATCAGCAGCAAAAAGAAATGAATTCTGATGAACCTTATTCGGCACCAAATGAAAAAACACAACCCATCCAGTGGACACAATGGCCAACTGGTGCATTGGTGGCTGTTGATTCATTCTGGCCCAATTGCACCTACCATTGCCCTGCATTCACTCACATATATCCAAATGATAGCCACTTTGGCTACAAACAAAAATTCGTATAAAAAACACTT
>Ga0116228_10001490_pt1 | contig 19530 bp, 15 predicted proteins | sample S1TSphfallax_2_FD_89694 | JGI IMG/M metagenome (GOLD analysis project Ga0116228, IMG submission 89694) | Host-associated microbial communities from peat moss isolated from Minnesota, USA - S1T2_Fc - Sphagnum fallax MG | ecosystem: Host-associated > Plants > Peat moss > Unclassified | place... | reverse complement strand
TCTGTAATTTGGTTTTTTTCAAATATTTGTCCTTATACATATCTGGCATAAAGCACTCATGCAATCACCAGTCCTCATGCATATCTGGGTGGGAATTGCCCATACTAGTATGCACATCTAGGCACTCATGGATGGATATGCATGAATATGCATATGCATATCCGGTGCATAAGTTGGTGCATTCCAACATATAATTGGTTAGGGTTTAGGGGTTAGGGTTGGATGGAGATGGAGCGCATGGCATTTAGGGTTTAGTGTTTTACACTTTGCAAAGTGCAAAATGCAAAAGTTTTGTTGGCAAAGCTCTGACTGCAACATGCAAAGTGGATGTCCTCTGTCGACTTTGTGCTCCTTATGATTTGTGATTTTTCGTGACAAAATTCAAAGGTCTAAGGTCAACAGTTTCAAGCGTGAAGTTCTTTGTCTAAGGTTGGAGGTCTAAGGTTGGAGGTATCTTTGTGCAAGGTTAGAGGTTAGATGTTTGATGAAGTTTGAGGTCTGAAGTCTAAGTGCTTTCTTTGTGAGGTTTGAGCTCTAAACGTACTTTTTGTGAAGTTTGAGCTTTGAGTGTTCTCTTTGTGAGGTCTACCGTTTAAAGTCAAAGCGTTTTTTCTAATGTTTAACATTTGAACATTCTTTGTGAGGTTTGAGGTCTAAGCGCTCATCATTATTTGTGAAATCTCAGGTTTGAACATTCAGTGCTCTTTGTGAGGTTTAATCTCTTGCCCACATGTCAAGCTTCACAAAACCCTTTCACCACAACACATTACCTTTGAGGTGCTCTTCAAATTTTTGGGAATAAAAAGTTGTAATTTCATGATGAAGTTCAATTGTTTTTTTTATTCTCCTAGTCAAAAAATTGGTATTCATTCCCCCTACCCCCTAGTGATCAAATTTGTTGTCATTCTCTAGCTATATATGTAACATAGTTACGAAGCTCCTCCTCTAGGTTCCAAATTTCGAACTTTGAGTTGGATCAAAACATTTGAGCGATTTTTTTGGTTTTGTCTTTATTAGATGATTTGAACACGATGGTAAGAAATAATAAATTTGAGCTATTGATTTTGGTCAAGGAATGACCTTCAATCTATCATTATTGTGAAGCAGATTGGGTCTTGTGGATATTGTTCTAGCAGAAACAAAGGTAACTTTCTTATGAGGAAAACAATAATTTTTTAGAATCTTTTGAACGGTTCGTCCTTTTCCCACAAATGCAACAACAATGTCATCAACCTTTGTTGTTGCAAGTTCTTTTCCAAATACTATTTCTTCTTCTTCTTGTTGCAACATTATTAACAAAACTCCTCCTATTATTGTTGTCTATTGTTCCATTAACAACTTGCAAATATGTTGCATGCGATCAATTTTTGCTTGAACTTTGTATTTCATAATTTGTTACATGCACCCAATACTAGTTGTAGTTCATCCCTCGTGGCATGTCAAGCTATTCCATAGTTGTAACCTTTGGTATCATAACATAAGCGTTTGACATTTTGTTTGAGGTCTAAGGTTTAAGGTCTGAGTTTTATGAAGGTCTATGAGGCATTGTGAGTGTGAGTGTGTGAGGTTGAAGGTTTGAGGTGTGACTTGTTTAAGTTGTTTAGGTGTGGCCTTTGAAGTATTTTTGCTCTTCTAGAGTTTTGGTGTTCATGACATTGTTGTTATTGATGGTTGTTGAATTCATTGAAACATTCTTCCAATTCGAATGTCTATAGCTTCAATGGAGATTCCAACAATTTGGTTTACAACATTTTGACATCAACCATTGAGAAGGTAAGTTTTCAAGTTCTTCTCCTAGACTTCATGTGTCTTGGATTTTTTTACTCTACTTTGCATGTGTCCATGAACCTCTTCCAACTAAATATGCCTTGCCTTTAATTTTTATTTTATTTTTACACTTTGTTGGTTTTTAGATTTAAGCTGTAATTTTCATTCTACAACTTTAAACAATGGTTGAAGATGATGATGCGTAGTTGGTTGAATCCATTGGTGGTATTGATGGAACACCACCACATTAGATATACATAGTGTACATATGCATGGCCCTGTTGGTGCTAGTTCTATTGTTGCTTCAAATTTTATTATTGTTGACGTTACCTCAAATTATGTTGTTGATTCAATTTATGGCTCAAAGCACAACCGACAACCTGGGAAGAAGTAGTTTAGGCCATTTGAATGTGTAATCACATAATATTTTCATGCTACAAATCCTTACAAGAAGTCTAATGAAACATAACATTTTTTTGAAAACATGGTCCTATATATTTGCAAGGGGCACATACCATTTTCCACTTGTGACAATATTTGGTTGAAGAGGTTGGTCTTATGCTTATGCATGCGCGTTGTTTTTCCTTCTTGTGGTACTTTTGTAAAGGAAATGTTGCTTGCAATGGTCACAAAAACCGTACGACTACATGTGTTGCCAGGGTTTGTTAAAGCAACAACATTACCAGCTAGTTTTGATCTTTGGATGTCTAGAGGTGGTGTGGACACCTTTGCCTTGGTAATCAATTGCCTAAATGAATTTTGGATGCCCCAACATGTTACCATTGGTTTATTTGAGGTTCATGAAACCATAGGGCTTTCCATGGCTGGTTAGTTGCATTCATTATCTGAAAAGTATGATCTAATGAATTGTATGATTGCTTTTGTAAAAGATGAAGGCACAACTTGATATCTACGGTAACAACATTATGTTCCATTGTCAATTGTTGCCCTTTGAAACTTTAACAAGTTTATGAAGGCACTTGTTTTGGTCACGTTATGATTAAAGCTTGCTAGTATGTTACTAACGATGAAAAGGTGACTACATGTTTGAAACAAGTCATTGTGAAGGCTATTGAAGGTAGCTTACAAAAGACAATCACATGGACAAAGAAGTTGGGAAAGGGAAGGTAGGAATGGGAAAGGGCATGTGTTGAAAGGGGGTTGTGGCTTTGGAAATTGAAAACTCCAATGAAAACAAGATTTGCTAGTTAGGTAATCATGTGTTTGAAAAAATATTGGAATTCAAAAAGGCCATTATTTTGTGTTATGGACAATAAGAGACAATTGTTTTACAACAAAGGGTTCCTAAGGTTGAAACATGGGCAATTGCAAAAACACTCACATCTATTTTGAACAAAGTTGTCATTGCTTGTGTGATAAACCAATCATGAAGGCACTAGCTACTATTCATGTTTTTTAATACATGTATCAATTTGATGTTGACTTTGGAAGCCAAAATTAAACATGTTATTGATGCTTTGGATGCATTTGATGTTGTGCTTATCATCTTTCAAAACAACAGGTGGGTAGATTTTATTAAAGTCATCAAACCTTTTCTATAATTTCTATAATCCTATGATTCATAGTAGGTGCACAATATGCGTGTTCTTATGTTTGGTCCTAGGTTCAAGTCTTTGAAGGTTGTGGAAAACTATGTGGGTCATGGGGCTTATATTCATCTTGTTGCAAAGTATGATGTTAATGCAATAATCCTTTTTTTAGTGATTGTGTTTGAGGTAATAAACTCTATTGTCCAAGCATGTGTAGTAGAAGTTGTTGGATATGTTGATGGATTTGGTGACTCTATTGAAGAAGACAATAATATATTTGGTGTGGGTGCATCTATGGAAGAGTCATCATGTGCACTTGTTGTTGGGGAGTTGTCCTTGTTCATGAGGTTATATGTAACCCATGCTACATGTTTTGATACTTTAGTTTGGTGGCGGATTCATGAAACCCAATTCCCAAATGTTAGTTTCCTTGCCAAACAAACATTGGGAATTTCGGGGCAATAGATTGAAATTGAACGTGTGTTCAATCCTGTTTGGTGTGTTGATAACTTTAAGATGTTGTAGGTTGCATGTGGATAATTTAGACCAATTCATCAACATGGTGAAGAATTGGCCTAACAATCCTTGTTTCAATTGTTTATGACATAAGGATTTGATAGATTTTCATAAAATTGAATCTTCATTGGCTAAAGATAATTATGATTTGGATGGAGATTCAAATTATTCTGAGTAATTGAAGTTGGATAAGGATTAATTTGGCATTTAGCAAGGTTTTCAAATTATTGTTGTTTCTAGGATTACAAAACTTGAATGATAGTTTGCACTTTGCACTTCATTTTGAACTAACAATTTTGTTTTTTTATTCATGGAAAGGTTACTTGTGGAGCTCATCCACAATAGGGATGGCTTTTGGTGTGCTATGTGTGTTTGTAGGTTAGGTGGGGTGTGGTTAGGGCATGAAACTTGTGCTACACTGGGCATGGTTCTTTAAAGAACTAGGGTTCAAACCCCCCACAATTATTGGTTTTTTAGATGTTTTATAATGTTCTAATGGGGTAGGTTTGTGACTAGAAAAATTATTTCCAAAAGTTGGGAATATACTTCTAACCTTTGTATATATCATGTGATTAGTGCGAATTTGAAAACCAAAAAATGCATATTTGCCAAATGAAAAAAATACCATATATGTCTAATCAACTATATTCGTATTTTTTTACTATGCACATCTTTATTTTATAAAATTTTAAAGAATATTCCATATAGATAACCTAAATAATGTCTTAAATCTTCATATTTGGGCAACATTAGTATTTAAGCCTTCAACAATATTTTTTCATCAAAGATTATTCATTAATTGACATCTCAAATTGAGATTGCAAAAGATGGGAAACTAGTAATAGCTCAACACCTAGATCAATTAATCAATTGGGCCAATCAACAAGAGGTGGTGTTTTGTGCAGTGGGGACAAATTAATCAATTATTCATTTCACAACATGTGTTTAAACTAAGAGCATTTCAAAGGCAAACATGCAAATTCTTCTAGCATAACCAAACTAAATGGATAGTTTGTTGGACTTAATATAGTTTAAATTTGTTGCACCTTATCGCAATCCCATTCCACAAAGCTTGCAAAAAATGAGAAGAAAAAATCACAATGAATTTTTTTTTTAAAAGACACAAAAACCACTTGAAATGATGGCAATCCTAAACTCCCTCCCATGACCTATTCATATCCTAGCAACAAAAAGAACAAGAAAAATCGAACTCATTTTTCCTCTTCTTTCACAACAATCAAAAAAAGTAAAATAGAAAAACAAAGAAAACTTCTTATTGTAGCCAAAAAAAAAAACTCTTACACCTTTTTGCACATGAAACAAACACCACCATGAAAAACTTCATGTCACAACAACAAAACAATAGAAGAAAAAATCAAGCTTCCACAAGGACACATCTAAACTTTCATGTTACAAACAAACAAAAAAGTATCATATATGCATGAGTATGTATGTTTTGTTTTATTTTGTTTTATGGTTTGGTAGTGGTGAAAGAGAGAGAAGAAAATGAACATCAATGGTAGTGAATTTATCAACAATAGTCAAGACCACCATAAGTGCTCTCATTTGAGTTTTCGATGTGTTTCCAATTGTGAAGGAATAGCTAGGATTTGTAAATATCTCATGACTTGAGACCCTGCAACACATATGGTAATATATGAAGGATCACAAACTTTACGTAAAGGATGATATCTTTCAATACATAATGACTTATACCTCTTACATAAAGCCTTTAGAGAATAAATGAAATTTCCCTCATCAACTTTTTCAAACATTGCAAACACAAGAACATAAGCATTATATCAACCCTTTTGGTGACAACAATAGAATGCACATTGTTACCAAAGTGGGGAAAACAAATTGATGGGGTTGACTCATATTGGATGATACATGGGTTATGGTGGGGAACGAAATATCAAATATTTATGTTGGTTGTTGTTATAGGTCCATGTAAAGGTGTCCCTCGAACATTACCATCTTCAAGGAGGTATGGCCAAGGGAACAAGGTCAAGGTTTTAGAACCCTTGTTTGTTTACTTTAGTACAACTATTCAAGTAATAGGTAAGAGTTCACACAAAGAGCAAAAGAAGAAGGTAGGGTCTATTATCTAGTCAAAAAGTTTGGGATGTTAACAAAACTTATAACAACATTGTTGTCTATTTTTCAATGTTTAATATATGATAGGTATTTAAATTTTCTTGTAGTGGACATGCATTACTCATATTAAAACATAAAACTATATTGTACATAAGGAAAGCTTGCCAAATAGTAACCCCCCATTCGAACCTCTATTAATATTTAACACATCCAAGGTGTAGTGTTAATTCTTCCCACATCTTCACCTATAATTTGGAAAGTATCAACTACATAATGTAATGAGCCATTTAAATATTACCTCCTAGGTCAATCATTATGGTTGGCCAATTGAGAATATTCATTTCCTTTACCTTTTTGTAATGCATTGTTAACATGGGCATTCTATTGACACAAAACATTTTTACATTATTTGACTATAATATTTCATCCAAAATATATTTGAAAAAACCATTTTACTACTATTGTGAGGCATGATTTCATAATATTTCAAGATAAATCTTATGTTGTATTCTTGAAACATCAACATTAAAAGCAAAAACATGTCTTAACACTTTTACAAATCTAATAAAATTGATTACATGTGTTGTCAATAACACCTTAATTCATTTTGTTGTCCCATTATGTCAAGTGAAGGATCTCATTACAATTTAATGTTGTTTAGAAAATGAAATAATCAATTGTTACATGACAAAACACATCTTGGAAAATATAAAACATAAGTGTTTACTATGGACATTATTGTTATTCTTTCCAATGGAAAATAAAAACATAAGAAAACAAGATTAGAACAATTACAAGTAAGGCAACACTCAAATATGAAATCAAATAAATTGTATTGTGTAACATAGAAGTGACAATTGAACATACATTATTATGTACATAAATTTAATCGTCAATGGGCTTACCCCAACATGGCATAGAACTAATGCATTTGACAATTGGCAAACACCCATTTGCAAGTGTTCATATGAAGTCCACTTGTCCCATATTGGTGAACAATTCCCCATTACACTTTGGTGAAGTTTATTTATCCTAAATTAAGGTTCTTAATTTGATTATTGCCTTTGATAAATGTCATGTTATTGAAAAAACTAAGTGGGAGTGAAACATGTCAAGTAATTGATATATTTTTAAACTATTAATAATGAGATTTGTGTTCAACATCACCAACCATATACTATTAGCAAACATGGTTCAAATTTCGATGATAATTTATGCCTTGCATGATATGTACATTGTTTATCAATACTTGTGATATTTTCATTAAATAAAAGTTTAAGTGGGAATCAATTGTAGAATAAAATGGTTAGAAACCTTAACCCAATTCTCCCCATTGTAACAAGTGCCTTGCATTAAATATTATGAAAACTTGAGAAGCAATAAAAGTCATATGCCAATCACATGGCACATGATTTGAACAATGTGTATAATCATTTAATCATCAAATTTTTTATGGCTTACAAATTGAAAAACAAAATTTTGATGATTAATATTTCAGGCAAGTTTGACAAACTTCTTGCTATGAAATGTATAATGGATTGTATTAATATCATTATGACTTGAAGTTTCATCCAAAACTACCATTCAAATTGATTGCCACATTACACCATGTATGCCACTCCATTAGGGATGCACATGTGGATATGACATGTTTTAACTAGTGTTGTGTGGTTATATGAGTTTTTTTTAAATTGTTAATTTTGGTTTTTTCAATATTTCAAAATCAATTAGTCATTGGTTTTAGTCTTGTGGGGAAAAATATAAAATCAAGGAACAATCAACCCCAATTATTTCAAAAACATTGAAAAAAATTACAATTTCATGAAAGAGTCAATAAAAAAAGACCAATGGGTTTTTGGTTGGTCACTTGATTTATTTCATTTTTTTGAAAATCGTGATTGCATAACAAAATAAAGTCCTTGATTTTTTAGAACCACAATTATCAATCCTAAGAACCATCATGATAATTGTTGAGAGTTTGTTATTATTCCTAATAACCACCTAACATCAATTTTAACATCATTTTACTCATTAAGGGATGAATATCACTTTATGAAGCTCTTAGGAACTCTAGGGCACATGAATGTGGTATGTAAGCAAATTCCTTTGGAACTTGCTTCAACCTCCCTGTTTCACAAATTGTATTTCCACATGAATTCAAGATTTGAAAATGGTAAACTTAAAGATTAATATGTTTTGATATATTTACATATGTCGTTTGTTTCATATTAGAGTTATTAACACAAAAGAACCACACATTACAATTCTTGAATTTCTTATGCATGTACCTTGCTATCCATGTTAGCTAAACATTTACTATTAAACATGATAACACATCCAATACCTTCCCTTGATTCTTTTTGAAATTCTCACAATTAATTATGTTAATACATGCATTTTGAAAAACAATTACTATTGATTATATCAATAGTAAAATGTGCAACATTTTCATTTGTTTGTAAGCCTTCACTATTTGTAAAAAATGTGCAATATTTATATTTGTCTAGATATGCTCATTGATGAAAATGGTGCAAATGGTGCAAAGTGCAACATTTTAAAAAATAGTTCCTCATTAATGAAAATCGTGAAACATTTAATACCTTCATGTGTTTGTATATATTCACCAATAAAACATGGCAATAAACACAATATCAAGTCAATTATTTCAAATACACTTTCACCAATGAAAATGCTAGAGCATGCAATATTTGGTTTTGAATATGAACTACCCCACTTCCAATTATAGTAGTTTCACCATATGCATATGAAGGAACATGCACTAAGCAGATTTAATTATTGTCAGCCCAATAAAAACATAAAAAAATTATTTGTCAAAATAAATGAACATGTTGAAATATTCATACATTTGAGTGATATTCATACGCTTGTCTTTAGATTTTTTGCTTGTGTTTAGGCATTTCTTGGAAAAGAAAAATGAAAAGGTACAACAAACCAAATTTGCGATTACAATGCATGGTAAATCCTACTTGCTTTTTAATGGTGGTAATAATTTTTTTTGTGAAAATATTCAATGACTTGAAATTTCAAACTTTTTAAATTTGAACTTTATGCATGCCAATACATGCAAATTTATATTATAGAGTTTAATGTGAACAAATTATAAAATAGTTATTCCAAGTATCCTCGATGTTAAGGTAAGCAAGCCCATATCCAAATAGGGCTAGTACCTCAATGACCTGCTATTATAAGGCAAATATGATGATAGATTTTTCATGGTAATTGTATAAACAAATCACCTATTATCAAACATTTAGTAGTTGATTGTTTTATTTGGAGACTTTGAAGGACTTGAGTAGTCATGGGTAATATGTTGCTAAAAAATGAGTAAATGGGGAAATTTTATCAGGATACGTCTTATCAATATTCACATAGTTGTGTTTGGTATTGGGTATATTTGCTCATTCAAGCATCAAACAAATGATTGGTAATAGGGTCATACGGTGATTTTAGTTGAGGGTGAACTTATTTGGAAGTTTTTGGCCTTAATACAAATGTGTTAAGTATTTGCAAATACTTTTTTTATATTTCAGGTATGGCTTTAATGGTTAGTGGGGGGCAGCTTGGTGTACATGTATAGGTGTAGAATGATTGGTCATGAGGTATTTATTTCACTGCTATAGGGTTGGATTGTGTTCTATGGTAAATTTTATTTCAAAGATTCCACTGACTTTGGGAGGCCCCAACTTAAATTGCATTTCTTACTTGATTCAAAAGTCTATAAAGGGCTATTGGTGGCTAAACTAGTGTCCTACCAATATTTTTTGAACTGGCTCATATTCTTCGTTAAATCAAACCTTGTCAAAATAAGAGCCAAGCAAATCTTCTGAACCCTAGAGTTATCCATAAATTAGCCCTGTCTTCACCCTGTCTTTTGGGCCTCCTTTCACCCCCTGTCCCCTCTTTCGGTGGTATCTGTACAAAGTAAAGACATTTTTATTAAATCTCAGTATGAAAAGCTGAAACTCGACATTTAATGCACAAGGTTCGAGTTTAATTGTAGTAGTTGTACAGTTAGGAGCAGTGAAAATATATGTAGCAGCAGTGGAGGCGCTCAGGAAAAAGGAAAGAGAGGATGAAACTCAGTTTACCACCAAAATTGATGGTTTAGGGTCCATGTAAGTGCAAATCCCATAATGCAATTTATTTGCACTCTATGTAAGCATAAATGTTTAATATCCATTTAGGTTTGTGTAAGTCTAAAATCATGTAAATTTATCTTATGACGATGTAAAACAGTGTAAGTGTCAAAATAAATATGATTTTATGTGGCTGTATAAAATAGTGTAAGTGTAAAACAAATACATTTATATGATCGTATAAAGTAGTGCAAATGTAAAACAATGTAAAAAAATGTGATTTTTACTTATGGATTTCATAAAGTTTTTGTGATAGACCAACCCAATGGCCCATTGCAAAAAAAAACTCATCAAAACATGCATCCACAACTAATTAATATGGATTTGCAAGAAGGTATGGCCATTAAAAAGTAGAATAATCCGTAAAATAAGGGAAACACAAACATTACAGCCCTGAGTTTGGTCATAAACAGGGTGGAATTCAACCAAAAAAACACATTAACATTCAAAAGGTGGGGAGGGGGGACTCAGAAAACCATCAATTTTTATGGTAAACTGAGTTTCACCTTGTCTTTCCTTTTTATTTAGTGCTTCCACTGTTGCTATGTATATTTTCGCTACTCCTACTTGTACATCTACTATATTTACTTTCCAACTTTGTGCAGCAAATGTTGAGTTTTAGCATTTCATACTGATATTTAGTCAAATTTCTTTACTTTACAAATACAACTGAAAGACAGGTTTGGGGGTGAATGGAGGCGCAAAGACAAGGTGATTTTATAAATAACTTTAATATATACACTTACATTTGCATGCCCCAAATCATTTACATAGGATTGTGTAAATGTATTTGACAAATATTTACTCTAGCCTCATGTAAATATATATATATATATATACGGCAACAATATCAATGTAAGTGTAAATGATTTACATTTACATGAGATTTACATGCCATATATATGGCTATTGACACACACACACAACACTAGTATCTACCTATGTAGATAGTAGATGTGTCCACTTACTTGGCCCTTCAAACCAACTGGTGGTGACATGCTTGAACTGGTCAATGATGATTCCAAATGTGCATATAATGAATATATTATTGTAAAAAATGTTTACACTTATTGCCCTTGCTTACTAACTAACCTACCTAAACTCACCTTCACCAGGCGGTTTTGCACATATGACATGCACGAGAGGTGGTTCTGGGTCAAGTTGAAGCCTTCTGTGTGTGTCAAAGTTTTCTTTCCCAATTTGATTCCAAAGACCTTCCGTCTTGTTATTGTTAATTGCCTCTGAAATGTTAAAGAGGTTTGCAACTAAATCTCAAGGCCTGAAATAAATTCTAACATTTAAAGATATTGAACTGGATTATCACACGTAAATTAATTCCAAAACTAGATCTAGCTTTCGAAAAAAGCAAATATATATTTTTGCTCTCCCAAACAGGGCTTTTCTTCAATTTTGTGATATTGAATGTTTGTGGAACTTTTCCAAAAAAAATAGCAAGATTACTCAAATTTACACTAGAAAAACTAGTTGTGTTTGCCCCATACATGCTCAGTAAAACCTAAAATCATACATGCATGTCTACTATCTAAGGGCAGCTATAAATTTTTATAACATAAAATGCAACAACAATATAAACAAATCAAATTCAATTAAAAATTAATTTTATTATGATAAGAGGGATGATTAAATCAGTTACCCAACATTCCTATTTTGAGAAGAAACCCAACAAGTAGACGGGTAGTCTTCAAAACAACCCATCCATGGGATGGGTGCACCCAAAATATACACATGCCCGTCCATTAACTTGGGGCAATAATGAAAAATTCCAAAATTTCCCCCAAAAAAATTCCAAAGTACCTCGGAGTTTAAGATAGAAGTCTCAAAACCTTTTGCTAGAATTGCTCCATCCATGATTGCCGCGTAATGTCAGGATTTAGAGCCTTTCAGAAGCAAGCCAGTAAGTTATGTTGTTCAGTCGCCAACTATACTTCAGTTACTAACCTAACTCACCCAACCCCGGGTGATGACTCACTCACTCAGGTTTGGTCAGAAGCCGTGTTCTCTTTTGGCAAAATTTCGACCTGAAAAATATGATTTCGACCAATACAAAGGGATTTTCATGGAAAATTTTGACACAAAATTCGCCATTTTTCGAAGGAATTTTTTTCCAAAATTTCATATTTTTATCATAAGTTCCAGTAGGTAACCAAGAATATAGAAAGAGTCTGGTTTTCTTTCTACTTTCATATCTAGTTTGTAGCCAAATCTGCCTAAATCATCTTATGAATGATTGCCATTTCAGCTCCATCACAAAACTGGAAAAAAAACATGCTTAGAAAGAGTCCCCTGAGTTGTGAAAGATCAAAACTTCTTGAGTGTTATTCCTCCATATCTTTGTGTGATGTGTAGCAGTTCTTTTTTTTTGGGGGCGAAAAATTGACAAATGGCGACACACGGCCTCAAATTCTGGCGAATTGTTTCCTTTTTCTCAAAAAGAATTCGCCAAACTTCCCCCTATTTTGGGGAGCGTGTTGCCACCAGTCTATCTCCTGGCAACAAATTTAATGATACTGTACCTAAGTATAGCCAGTGAAGGCCAAATCTGTCTGAATCTGTCTGGGGATACTTGCCAGTGTTGTTACAGTCCAGGGTTTCTTTTAAGGAATTTTTTATGTAGCCAAAGTGACGATCATTCACAAAATAATTTTGCCAAATTTGGCTACATACTAGATATAAAAGTAGAAAACAAAATAGAATCCTTCTATATTCGTGGCTACATACTGGAACCCATCTTCAAATCTGGCGAATTTGGGTCATTTTTTTTCCATGAAAAATCCTTAGTACAGGTCGAAATCATATTTCGCAGATCGACATTTGGCAAAAATTCGCCAGTAAAAGAAATAATGCTACAGTACAAAAATGGCAAAAACAAAGCCCCATACATCTACCAGTTGCACCTGGACCCTCCTTATAGCCAAAACCTGGGAGCAAAGCCATATATAATTTTTCATAAACTCCAAGGAACGAAACCAATGTATAATATAACATATTATGTTTAATGGTGAGATCTAGAGTGATTCTTTACTTTGCATTTGTTTGGATTTTTCTTTGGAGAAAAACCAGCTCAGCTGCACTGTGAGCACGGATGATTTCATCCACCCCCATGGTGAGATAGCTACTAAATCTTGTGACCGTGCTTGCCATATGGCTATCGTGGCTAAACACTAGTAGCAACTAGTGGTGCCTTTTAAAAACCAAACAAATGGTTGTGGCTATTGCTTGCAAATTAAAATCAGAAGGTTTGGTGATAATTGTGCAAAATGTTTAACTTTTATTGGCTATTCCAGAAATTTCAAAGTTGTTAAAGTGGCAATAATATTGGCAGAGTGCATCTTCTACCTGCAAACTTGCATTCTACTCAATGACTCATGGAGTCCTGAGTTCTAGGGAATTGAACCGCGGTCTAAAAGATCTAGCCCACTGCAACAGAAACCGCCAGCTTAAACATACACAAAAAATGCTAATTATAAGTAATATTGATTTAGCATTCCAAAAATGCACCCTTGGAGAAACCGGTTTGCACTTTACAATCACCAAAATCCAAAAACCAAGTTAAAATGGCAGACTATTGAAGGCATGGAAAATTTATTAAATGTGTGAGAATATGCTGCCAAGAATCAAATAGAGCTTGTGTCAAACCACAAGCTTCTGCCCAATGGCTCATTGCCAACCAACAAATGCATATTGCCATATGCACACTACACACAACATAAGTTTCAGAATCCAGAGCCTAAAATAGAAGCCAATAGCTGAGCTCCAAAACCCATAGAATGCCATAAGCCCTCCAAGTTTCAAGAATGAACACTGTAACTAATTTTTTCCCCCCTCCAAGTAGCTATGGCCTGAGTATAAGGGAAATACTCATATTATAGAAATCTTGTGAGAACATCCTCACATGCAAGTCTAGGCGGTTAGTTAGACAGTTACAAGTTTACCTTTCATAAAAGACAAAGTGCTAAAGCAACGTTAATTTTCAATAGATCCCAAAACCTAACACATGGCAAGTTTGACAAGCTTCACATACTTTGAAATGGAATGAACAACCTAGATGTTGATATAAGCAACAACATGTGCCTCATCTTTCTTTAAGATTTTAGCTGAATTGTGGAGCACGATTGTCTTAGAAAAGAAACATGCAACTCAAGCTTCAACATATCAAGTGGAACATGCACCAAAACTTCTCCAATATTCTTTAGCACATAATAGAAAGGATTGATGATCTCCGAATGAAGAGGGAATGATGTTTCAGTTTTTACAACAGTAATGTGGATAGACCACCCTCAAAGCATTCATAACCTAATTAGGAAAACGATGATCTAACTCAACTACAAGAGTAGAGGCTGCCTATAAGCATTGGAGCTAAATTGAACCACACATTTGAAAAAATTATGTAAGGTTCACTAACAAAGCGACCCCAATAGTTTGTTGCCAAGAATGAACCCAAATTGTGTGACCATTGAACTTTATGGCATATAAGTCAACATCACCTAAGGGGGACTTAATGAAAATCAAAGACAGTCCCTCATGTTTGCCCTCCAAGAGGTGAAATCCATTAAAAGCTTCACCTTTGAACTTGCATTCAAGGTCATTATAGAGCTTATACATCTTGGATTTGCACGTTTTGATTGCCTCAACAAAGTCACAAATATAGACATCTCACCCTTGGGCATATTTGATCAACATGGGAATGAATTCGAAAGGTGGCAAGATGCAATGGAAACCAAGAATCAACTCAATATCTAGTAGCTTTTACATGTTGAATTTTGCAATACCTCCATTGTGAATAAGATCTTCCCACATCTTCACAATGAAATTTTTAAATTTTTCCATGCCTCGCTTACAAAGGGACAACATGGAAATCCAATAGGTTTTGATGTTTCAAAAAAAATTGTTACCTTTGGTGTCAAGGAGAACTACAAGCTTTTGCAATTTAAGCATTTTCTTGGGATGTAAAAAAAAAAAGGAGTGCAAAGACTAGAATAGATCTTCCCAAGTGTTGCATTATGGCCATAGTAAAAAGGACTTGATTGGCCAAGTTGGTGTGGTGTGCACAACAATGGACAACCACCAAAAGAGGAGCAAGTTTATCCTTCAATTGCATAAAAACACTGGTTATACATCTAGCAAACATAGATCCATTGTCTACTTTAATATAAACAAGCTTATTTTCAATTTTAACTTTTGTAAGCCCAACTTGAGTCAACAAAATGTTTAACACATAGTAATGACATTCTTCATTTTGCACTTTAAAATTTGCGAATTTACGTGGTAAAGCACCTTGTCAAAACATTCTTCGGCGCGAATGTTTACCAAATGTTCATTAGTTGATTTATAAAATTCGTTAAAATTCGTGCTTCTTTGGGCTTCCATAACATTCCCGCACCAAGAATGTCATAACTATGGTTTAACATCACTTTGTAGATGTTTTTAGTAGTAACACCATTAGTGACCCTTTCCAAGTTCAACAAAACAAACATTTGTCAACAATTATTGAAAGCATATTCATGAATGAAAATCCATGATTCATTATCAATGGTGGTGATTTCATCAACAAAAAAGAAGAAGAAAGGAAATTGTTTCACTGCCTCTTTTGTGCATTGCAATACCATATCACGCATACTCTCCACAACCTCCCAACCCAAGCTATTAGACCAATGTTTCTTAGGCATGTTCTTGACTTTGAAAAAATAGAATAAAATCTTTGAAGGATTTGTAATCGACATGGGATGACCCTCCTTCAACAAATAAAACACAATAATAAATCAATTTTTATTTTCTTTTCCCAAATCTCCCCCAAGGCCAACCTATGAACCACATTGTTACAAATACTAGCAACATATAATGCTTCATTTTTTTATGCACAAATTTGGGACAATGGTAAATCTTACCCTCTACCATCCCATGAGTGTCTACCTTGGCCTTCTTATGACCAACATACTCGTATAAAAAATCCAATTGTGTAACCAATAATCTCTCCTTGTTATTTGATGGTTGTGCACATTTTACACTAAACTTGGTCAACAATCCCATCACTTCTAGCCACTAATTCAACTCAAGGCAATTCAGTTGACCAAACATCTTGAAATGTTTGGTGAGTTTCACATTTTTTTTGTTTCAAATTTTTTTTTTGTTCATACAATTCTACATGAAGTGCTCTAATGGGTTAGGGGTTGATATACAAAACAATGCCAAAAGAGGAAGATGGAATGTGAAGGTTGTCAAGGATTGAAACTCCAAAAATAAGCTTATACCTAAAATTGGGGGGCAATTGTAAAGGAGCCATCAAGCAAAATATAAGATTTGAAAAAGTTAGGAACTTAAATAAACAAAAATGAACACCAAGTTTCATTAACACATTATCGACTTTGGTTTAAACTTTGTGGGAAAAGGAAACTCAAAAGCACATTACAAACTTGGTTTGAACCCCGTGAAGAAAAGAGGACACAACTCATGAAAACTCACGTGAGATGGAAGTTGGAACTTAAAAACACAATGCAACAAAAAAGAAAAAAAAATCAATATACTTACTAATGATTTGGAGTGCATTCTTATTGTTGTATTAAGTTCCCATGGCTACATAGTACACATAGATGTTGCAAAATCATAAATTAAAACTTCCATTGGTTAGTTGCTAAAGGCTTGTTTTTTCCATTATAATAATCACAAGATATTTACACCAAAAATTAGAATTTATAACCTTGACACTCAAACCTCAAAGTCTTGGACCTTGTTGTTGAATGCACATTGCACATGCAACTTAAACCTTAAACCTTGCAAAAAAATACAAGTTCCAACCCATTTTGTTAAAATTTTGGATTCTAAGTTTTAATTTCAAACGAAAACCAAGATTAGTGTGTGATTATGATATGCATACTCACTTTTAAGTCAGAAAATGCAATTTACAAGCATTAGCCCACCAACATTTAAAAGCAATTCAATAATGAGTTCTTCTACATACTAAGTTCTCTATGTTGTTGCTTTCTTGCTATTGAAATTCAAACTTTGATCAATGTGTGCAATAAACTAAAAAATGCAACATTCATGGGAGGTTCAAGTTAGGTGAATGACTACACGAAATGAGTTCTATAGTTGTTGGTGATGGCCAATGCAACATGAAAGGAGGAGTGGTGAGAGGTTCTGATCAATGAGTAAATAGAGGCAAAATGAATGTTTGTGGGAATTGTAAATGGTGTCTACAATGGTAGCTACTTTCACTTTTCAATGAGTAAAGATAGGCAAAAGAAATATGTGTGGGAATTGTAGATGGCGTCTACAATGGTAGCTACTTTCACTTTTCAATGACCTAAACTATATCTAACATTGGATCTAACAATCTCCAAAAACCAATGGATGGTGGATATGACAATCCTATAACTTTAATGGATGAATTGCTAATGAAATTTGTCTTTTCATCATGTCACATATGGTTATTCAAGCCAAAAATTCCTTTAAAAAATGCACTATAAATTTGCAAGGTCTAATGGGGTGGAGGGAAGTGGTTATAAATTGCCCAAAAAAAACATTGGTCCAAACCTCTTTTAAGAAATTTATAAATAATCCTTAAAGCCAATCCAATGCCTTTTCATCCTTGCCTTGGCATTTCACCTTCACTTTGCAAATAGCCTTAAAAGTCCCACAAACTAGGGCCCAAATTCAAAAGAAGGGATGAATAGAGGGTTAGATTTTGAATTGGACCTAGATAGAATAGGCACCTTGCCTAGGGGTCCACTACCTAAGGTTAAGGACCTACCTAAGTTGTGTACCCACCTACCTACTTGCTTATATAAGCTACTCACCTTCTTACCTAGGCCCCCAACCTACCAACCTATTTATTTCTTAGGTAGTTTTTACATAGCTCCTAAGTAGCCTTTTAGGTAATCCTTGGGGAACCCCCTATATACTAGGCTCTATCCAATCCCTTTTTGCACTAGGAATTACCCTTAATTAAACTTGAATAACTTTAAAAAAAACTCCTAGGTATATTTTTTAAGAAATCCCTAGTTAGCCCCATAGATAAGCTTTATGTAGTTTTTAAATAGCTTTTAAGTATCCATTAACCTAGGTGTTTTTTTAGGTAATCTTTATGTAACCTTATAACTAGCCCTTATGTAGCCCCTTGTGTAGGCTTTTGATAGCTCTTATCGTAGATCACCCCCTAGGTAGGCCTATTTAACCCTCTTGCACAATGAATAGTTCATTAAATGGCCGTTGTGTATCCCTTAATTGAGGAAATCCTTAACTAACCCTTTAAGTACACTTTGTGCAATCCCCTAAATAAGCCTTAATTAACCTAGGTATATCCCTAGGTAAAATAGGAAATAGAAAGAAATTCAAATCATCTTAAATTATTTACTTTTGGTGCAATCCATTTTGCATTTTGAAAGTCATCCTTAGTTTATGAAACCTAGGGTTTTTGTTCATGGGTTCTAATGACCTTGCAAATATCTCTAATATAATCTATAATATTTGCACACCAAAACCCTTCAAATCTCAAATCCAAAACCTTAACCCATATAAATCAATTGCAATTATCCCATATGGAAAGTATCATCCAAAACACTCACATTTCAATACTAAGAGGACTTTCTTTAGATTTATGGTATGAGGTGCCCAAACGCATGATTGTATCTTGTCTAATCTTGTCACCATCATCTAGTTATGATATGATGTCTAGAGATTACATAATATATGTTATGAAATTTTCGTTTTGTGATTGAAATATGGCATGTGATCATGTTTTAGCTAACTTGTTTAGAGGAAATAGGTCTTGTGCATGAACAAATACTTTTATATGTGAAAATTCGATGCATTAAATGATTCATGTTGTAAAATATTTTTAAAAAAATTTCCATTTATTAATGCTTGAATTTATGTTTTATTGGATTGGGAAAGCCTATGTGATTTGCATGTATCAACCAATTGAAGAATATCATGTTAGATTTTCAAAATGTAATTTGTGATGTGTAAAATATAATCACAAGCCCAACAAGGTCTTCACTTCTTCACTCACCTACTTAGAGCACTACTCCACAAAAAAATTGTAATGTTCAACTAGAACTTCAATTCCTAGATGTGAAGATATAAATTCAATTACTAATGTTCTTCCTGTTGCATTTTTGCAGATAGATTTTTGTGATGGACAAATAACATTCACACTTATATTTTTTGGACTTTTTAATCATCTCCATTTCCATTTTCAAGTATTATTGTTTCAAATTCTATTATTCAGAAAAGAAAATATTCTATGTAATTGTCAACGAGTTTTGTTTCCCATGAGAAAATAACTTGGTGTTATGATAAACTCATATGAAATGTTGGGCAATCACATTTGTACCTCTCTTAAAATTAATATAATCTTTCATATGTGTTGCTTTTAACACAAATGTTGGCTAGGTATGTTACACCCCACAACTAAATAAAGAAGT
>Ga0116228_10001488_pt1 | contig 19540 bp, 15 predicted proteins | sample S1TSphfallax_2_FD_89694 | JGI IMG/M metagenome (GOLD analysis project Ga0116228, IMG submission 89694) | Host-associated microbial communities from peat moss isolated from Minnesota, USA - S1T2_Fc - Sphagnum fallax MG | ecosystem: Host-associated > Plants > Peat moss > Unclassified | place... | reverse complement strand
GCGCTCGACCTGGGAGACTCCATTGCCGGGGTCACGTTTGAGTGTGACTACCCACCGGCAGCCAGGACCAAGCCGGTCATCGTCGATTCGGTGCTGGCGCATGGCCTGAGTCCATCCGAAGTCGATCGGCAAGTGACAGAATGTGCGGCAAAGGGCGACAGCCTCTACAGAATTCACAGCGAACTTCTTGCATCGATCGCACCCGACCTGATTGTGACGCAGGAGTTATGCGACGTCTGCGCGGTGAACGCGTCGCACCTGGCGAAAGCGCTCCATGGATTGCCTTCTCAGCCGAAAGTGGTGTCGCTGACGCCGCATACGCTGGACGATGTGTGGGCAGATATTGAAGCGGTGGGCCGGGCTGCCGGGTGTGAGCAGAAAGCGCAAACACTCGCGACCTCGCTGCGCCAGCGGATGGAACGGGTGCGGGCGAAGCCGAAGCGCGAGACGCCAAAGGTCGCGTGCCTGGAGTGGCTGACGCCGCCTTTCAATGCCGGGCACTGGACGCCGGAAATGATGGAAATTGCAGGCGGAATCGATGGACTGGGAGAGATGGGCGAGCCTAGTATGCGCATCGACTGGGAGCAGGTGCGGGCGCTGCATCCGGATGTGGTCCTGGTAATGCTATGCGGCTACGATGCGCAGGCTGCAGCGAAAGAATATCGAGGCACAGTGTTCCCTGAATGGTGGCATGCGCTACCGGCAGTTCGGAATAGACGGGTGTATGCCGTGAATGCGAATGCATATTTTTCTCGACCCGGACCGCGGCTGGCAGATGGCGTCGAGTTGGCCTATGCCTTGTTGCAGCAGGATTTTTCTCAACCGCTGCCGGATGGCGCGTGGGAGCAGTTGCACCTTTGACGAAGGAGCCGGTTTCGAACACACGCAAGGGTTGACGGCCTAACTTCCACAGCATATAAATCGGGTACCACTCTGGTGTTCGGGAAGGCGGTGTAAGTCCGCCACTACCCCGTAACTGTAAACGCTGAGAGCGAAACGCGCGGTAGCCACTGGGGATTTCTCCGGGAAGGCAGTTTCTGCTTGTGGACGCGTAAGTCAGGAGACCGGCCAGGTGGATGTCTGGCGTTTTGTGGCCTCGATGGGAGGGCCCAAAGCATTTGGCCCTGTGTCATCGTGACCGGGGTCGATGAGCCTCTGTTTTATCCCGCGACACGCCGAAAGTGCCCATGCCTGACCGGTCAACCATGAACCGTCACGCTGACGCCTGGTGCTGTTCGCAGCGTAAGGAGCCAAGCCGGCCAATCGCCCGCACAGCGCGCCGGCCGCCGGCTCTGCTGCGTCTGCCAGCCAGGCGACAACGCGATGCGTCGCAAATGTCTGTCCGCAATCTGTCCGCAGTACGGCCGAAGTAGCGCCGCAGGGACCGCATAGCCGGCGTTCACATTTCAGGAAATAGCGAATGCTCGCTATTTCACAACAATCACTCTAACCAGCCGGATGTTCGGGAAGGCGGTGCAAGTCCGCCACTACCCGTAACTGTAAACGCCGAGAGCGAAACGCGTAGTAGCCACTGGAGATTCATCCGGGAAGGCAGTTTCTGCTTGTGGACGCGTAAGTCAGGAGACCGGTCCGGCTGAAGCGATTCCGAGGGGAAAATCATGATGGTATTCGCTCGCCGGCTGCTAAGCCTGGCTGTGGCAGCAGCAGTGCTGCCTTTCGCAGCTCTCGCCGCGTCTTCAAGTACAATTCAGGGCACAGTGACTGATCCGTTTGGCGCTGTCGTGCGCAATGCGCATGTTGAGGTCAGAAGTGCTGGCCATCCGACCATAAGCGGTGTGACGGACGATCACGGCAATTATCGCCTGACAGTGAATTCTGCCGGGCTGTACCGGATTCAAATCACGGCGCCGAGCTTCGCTTTGTACAAGTCAGAAGCCATCAGTGTGGCTGACCACGAAGAGATCGATAAGCCGGTCGTGCTTAGCCTGGGTGCACTCACTGAAGAAATCACGGTGACCACGACCGGCACGCCCGTGCCCCAGGCGCAGGCCGGGGCTGCGGTCACAGTGGTGGGCGCTGAGCTGCTTGCCGGAGACACCGAGGTACAACAGCCGCTCCGCATGGTGCCGGGGCTGCAACTGGTGCAGACCGGCGAAGACGGTGGGACGACTTCCCTGTTTATCCGCGGCGGGAGTGCCGATTCGGCAATGGTGCTGATCGATGGCGTGCCGGCGAATGACATCGGAGGGTTCACACAGTTTGCCAATCTGGCGACAACCGGCATCGATTCGGTGGAAGTGCTGCGCGCGCCGAACAGCGCGCTGTATGGGTCGGATGCGCTCGCCGGGGTGGTGAATATGACGAGCACGCGCGGACACACGCCGCTGCCCTTGCTGACGTATGCCGTGGATGGCGGAAACTTCGGCACCTATGGGCAGGAAGGGTCCATTGGCGGAGTGCGCAGGCAGCTCGACTATTACTCTGCCTACTCTCGCTTCGATACGGCAAATAGTATTCCGCATAGCGAATTTCATAACGGCACGTACGCAGGCAATTTTGGATGGACGTTCAGTCCAGGTACCGATGCGCGTGTGACCGTACGACACCTGGCTGCAGTCGATGGGAATGCGAATGCGTATCTGCTCTATGCAATCCCCGATGATGCGGCGCAGAAGGAGCAGGATACTTATGTGGGCGCAACTGTCGAGCACACGCAGAACGACCGCTGGCACTCTCTGCTGCGTTATGGCGCGCTGCGGCTGCATGGTGAATTCTACGACTATGCGCCGACGGGCATTCCCTATGACCCTTACGATACCGGCTCACCAGAGGTGTATCTCGGCGCGCCGGTGACGCTGCACGGAGCGAATGGTTATACCGTCAGCGGGCAGGCAATTTTTCAGTATCCCGGGACTTATCCCAGTTCCTATCTGACTCCCACGGCGCGGGACTTCGTTTATGCGCAGAGTGACTATCGCTTTACCCCCCACTTAGTCGGGCTCTTCGGTTTTCAGTATGAGGATGAGCGCGCATCGGCGCTATACACGGGCTCTCCTGAGCAATCGGTGGAGCGGGGAAACGATAGCTACCGGATGCAGATCAATGGCGATCTGCAGAACCGTCTGTATTACACGATTGGCAGCGGCATTGAGAAGAACCAGGTCTTCGGTGTCGCAACGACGCCTCGCGCTTCCCTCGCCTATTACCTGTTCAAGCCGAAAATGCCAGGCCTGTTCGACGGCACCAAGGTGCGCTTCAGCTTTGGCAAGGGTGTGCTCGAGCCGAGCCTGGGCGACCAGCTTGGTTCGCTCTACGGGGTGCTGGCAGCACTGCCCGGGGGCGAGCAGACGATCGCACAGAATGGAATCAATCCTGTCGGAGCGCAGCGGTCGCGCAGTTACGACGGCGGGATCGATCAACTCCTCTTTCGCGATAAGGCAAGACTCGGGATCACTTACTTCCACAATGAGTTTGGCGACCAGATTGAATTTGTTGCCGCGCAGGCGCTGAGTCAACTCGGTGTGCCCAGCAGCGTGATTGCGCAGATTGCCAATTCTGCGGGCGGGGCCTATGTGAATTCGCAGAGCTATCGCGCGCAGGGATTTGAAGTCGAGACGGAGTACCAGATTCGTCGCGATCTGTTTGCACGCGGCGGCTACACGTATCTCGACGCCGTCATTCAGCGTTCCTTCACTGGCGATGCCCTATCGCCTGCCATCAACCCCGACTTTCCTACGGTATCGATCGGCGCGTACGACCCGCTGATTGGTGCGAGGCCATTTCGGCAAGCGCCGCATACGGGTTATTTCGGGCTAAGTTATGAGGCGCACCGCTGGACTGCGTCGGTGACCGGAACACTGGTGGGCAAGCGCGACGACAGCGACTTCCTCTCAGACGAGAATTTCGGCAACACGCTGCTGCTGCCGAACCGCAACCTGGACGCGGCGTATGAGCGCATCGATCTGCATGCCAGCTACCAGGCTACCCATCGACTGTCGATTGAGTCGACGCTGCAGAACCTGCTCAGCCAGCAAACGAGCGAAGCGTTTGGGTACCCTGCACTTCCCTTCACCTTCCGTTCCGGTGTGAAGATTTCGTTTGGCGGTGAATCATGGGGGTGGCGATGAAATAGGGGAAGTTTCCGACTCTCAATGCATTTTGTCGAAGTCCAACCCGAACTTCGGCGCGGATTTTGTTCCGCTGATCTTTACCGGCACCTCTACGCCCGCCCCGTGTTTGGCGAAGAAAGGATCGGCGGCGGTGAGCAGAAGGGATTTCCACCATGTGCTCACCATCTGGGACAGTTTGGCCTTGGTCCTCACTGTCCCGGTGAATTCAAACTTCTGGCCATCGAGAGTGTAGACGCCGGTCAGTGCCACGGTCGCCCCGGGCATCGCGTAGTCGAGCCTACTGAAGTCGAGCTTGCCTCCTGCCAGGGCGAAGCGGCCCGTCATTCCTGAGCTCACCTCGGCTGCCCCCGGCTTTGCCAGTTGCGGCTCGCCCTGCGCGCGCAGACTCAGCATGTCGACCTTGTCCTGCACCTGCGGGTTGGTGAAGTGGATCTGCGTGAGCGCGAACGCACCCTGTACCTGCATACGCTGCGCCACGCTGTCCTTGCCCGGATCGATATGCAGTTTCGCCTTTGTCGCAATCACTCCATCCATCACCACTGGTGTTGTATGCACTGCAAGCGCGAGAAAGTCCTCGATTCTTCCGGCAGGAATGTTCATGTTGAGGTCGGTCGCATGACCCTGGCCTTTGATATTGATCACCTTGCCGTTGCAGGTGAAGGAAGACTTGCCGAGGCGGGCATCGACCTGTTCGAGATAGGTGTCGCCGGTGAGTCCATCCACCGTAGCGCGGAAATGCGTTTCCAGCGGCACCGGGTGTTTGGCAATATCGAGGGAAAAGTCCGGTGTCTGGGTGTCTCCTTCGACATCAATCCTGTCCAGCATCCCGTGGAAGTTTCCTGTCGACGAGAGCAGGCCGCCTAGCCCTTTGATGGTGTTCAGCTCGGCGTGGTCGAAGGTGTATTTTCCGTCCACTGGCGAATCACCCGGGCTTTCCGTATTCCATGGCCCGAAGTCTCCAGTCGCATGGATGTTGCCGCGCGGAATGGCATTGGTGAGCGTCGCATCATAGGACCACGATGAACTGGCACCCACATCGTGCAGCACAATGTGTTTCAGGATGAATCGCTTCGGGTCCTTCCCCGGCTTCGACGTCCCGATCACGAGTGCAGAGTCATCACAGACAATCTCATCCGCAACGATTTTGATTTTTCCTGTCTTTTGCGCGCCGCCTTCGCCCGGCCTGCGTTCACTGCGAGGCGGAATATTGATCGCGAGCCCGCTCACCTCGACGGTCCCGACGTGCATAGGCTTGATGAAGAGGCCAAGCAGTCGGGCGTGGAAGGAAAAGTGTTTGATGGCGATGAGCGGGGCGCTCGCTCCGGCAGCTACGACATCCGGGGGGGGATAGATGCGCAACCCGTCTCCGGAAATCTGCAATCCGCTGATCAGCGAAACATCGAGACGATCCAGCTCGACCTTGCTCTTGAAACGCGTGCTGAGCGTTTCGATGACGCGCCCTTTCAGGATGGGCTCCGCCTTGTGCAGGACGACTTCAGCGACGACGACCAGAGCGGCAAGAGTAATCAGCAGGGTCAGTCCGAAAATCCGCCAGAAGCGTCCGCGCGGTTTGCGTTCTGCCTGACCGCCGGTTTGGTCGGATAAGGAAGGCACCTTGACTGGATTCATCCGCGCCAAATCGGGATGCTCAAAGCTATGAAAAATGGCGAAAATAGCGGCGTTTCGGGACGAAAACAGCCCGGAATCGGGCCCTCAGGCATCGAATGCAGCGAGACTGGTGGCCCTGTCCTGGTCAATATGCAGGAAAGTGTCTGTCCTCGTCATCTTCAGGACGCCCGCCACGCGACCGGAAACCCCGCAAATACGGACCTTTCCGCCATGCTGCTCGGCCATCCCAAAGGTGTGGACCACCACGCCAAGTCCGGCGCTGTCGCAATACGCCACCTGAGTCAGGTCCAGAACCAGGTTGACAACTCCTTTGTTAATCAGCGTTTGCAGCTGACTGTCCGCCGCCTGCAGCGTGTCCCGAGGTTCAGCGAACCGGAGAATGTGACCACTGCGCGATCAGGACTTAATTCTTCCACTACTAACTGGACTGCCATGCCAGCCAAGGTACCACGCGATTGCTAAAAGTCCACCTTCAAAACCCGGATGCTGTCCAGGTTGCGCACCCACCGCGCGGGACGCTTATCCTCGGTGTTGATCAATTGGAAAACGCCGGTGTTTCCCAGAGGCTGGCCATCCCGGGTATCGGCAACAATCACGTCGCCCGTGTGCATCTCCGGATCCACTTCCGCGATTGAGTACACCACCTTATACCCATCCTCGCCTTCCGCCACCACGGCCGTCATAAATTGTCTGCCTTTGAGGGCGGCACCGATCGGGGCGTGGACCCGGGCAAGCAAATCGGCCAGCACCACGCCGGAATACGTCTCGTTCTTCTTTGTGTGTGCGTTGAACACCTGGACGGTCTTATGTGGCAGCGCCTTCAACTCGGCGGGTTGGAGTGAGACGACTGAACCATCCACCCCATGCATTTCGAGATGATCGGATTGCTTGACGGGCATCGCGTCGTGCATCTCCTGAGCAGTGACGGACCATTGGCACGCGAGGAGGAAGCATGCGGCAAGGAGACGAACAGAGAAGCGATGGGACGAAGCTTGAAATTTCACGCAATCAGAATACTTCGATTTATGTCGCTCCCACCACTCGCGCATCGCGAACTGCCTGGACGACTGCTTCTGCGCAGACGCGGATGTCAAAGTGTTTTTCGAAACAATTGCGGGCATGTTTTGCAACGGCCATACGCTCGTCTGCATCGAGCGCGACCCATTGGCTTAGCATCCGGGCCGTGTCTTCGGCGGTATCGGACGCGACCAAGCCGGCTTTCTCCTGTTGGATCTCCCGCCAGATATTCACTTTGTCCGAAATGAGCACTGGCTTGCCGCAGGCCATGGCCTCGGCGACGGCAATGCCGAAATTTTCCTGATGCGATGGGAGGATGAAGACCTCGGCTGCCGCGAGTGGCCCCCATCTGCGGTCGCCCATGCGCGGACCTGCCCAGCAGACTCGCTCCGAGATTCCCAACTGCTGCGCCTGTCCTTGCAACTGGAGCTGCCAACCTACCTGGTCTGGCCCAACCATCAGCAAACGCCACTGAGGCGCGCTGGGAAATGCCTTTGCAAAGGCGCTGAGCAGGAGATCGCATCCCTTTTTCGGATGGAGGCGACCCATGAAAAGCAGGATGCGGGTCCCTCGCAGTTGCGGATACTCGCTAAGAAAATTCTCTGCAGCTCGATCGAGGTCGACGTCCGGGGTGCTGGCGCCGAGTCCGGTGACAACGGCATGAGCGCGGTAGAGCCAGAAGGATTTTGGAGCAATCAGCTTTTCTTCTTCACAGGTAAAGAGGGTCGCAGCGGCGTCCCGCAGAACCCGATAGTCGCCCCACGGCCAGTACAGCCACTTCTTAAGGTGCTTTAAGGGGTACTGCTCTTTGAACCATGGGTCAAGCATGCCGTGGGGAAAAACGAGATAGGGCGTGTTGCTGCCGAGGAGCACTGCGCGGCATGCGTAGGTCTGATATTGCCAGAGTCCGTGGACGACCACGCCATCGAAACGCGTGTGGTTGGCGCGGAGCCAGGGAATGAGTCGCGGGGCGTATCCGAATTTTCTCCCGAACCTGGCTGAGACCGGGCCGAGAGCGTGTATCTCCAGCGGGAGCGTCATGGAGGCGCTACCGGGTCCGTCGAGGGACGCGATCTCAACCTCGTGGCCGGCCTCACGATGCGCAAGCGAAAGCAGGCGGACGGCTTCCACAGGGCCGCCTGCGGCCGGATCCAAGGTATGCAGCAGGTGGAGGAGACGCATCAGGCGATTCTAGAGCAGTGGGCACCTCTTGGACGCGCTGCACAAATCCCGATTGTTTTTGGGGAATGCATCTGGATGAGCACTGGCGTGCCGCGGTTGTTTCTGGACGAAGGGATTTTCCAGATGGCATCATGCTGATCGGGTAAGAAGAGCATGCCCTTGAGGTACTGTTACCCGGGTAATTTCTACACCTTTCGGGCACTTTTGCCACACTTCCCGTTCTGGCACTCTGTGTGTGAGGCAAACATTCAATGACAGTTACTACGTATCCAGTTTCATCTTCTGCCCAGGTCTCTTGTGATATCGAAGCGAAGTGCGAGTGCTCTCCGGAAGAGCATCAAGACAACCGTTTACTCCGCGGAATTCTGGTTGCCGTGCCAACCAGCCTGGCGTTATGGGTCGGCGTGTTGAAGGTGGTCATCGTCCTGTTCCGGCACTAAGAGCTCCTAATCAGGCTTCTACAGGCTCATTTTTCGCGCTCCCAGAGTTCTTCGTGGCGGTCGTCGCGATAGAGGATGCCGGTTACTTTACCTTCCGCATTTTTTTGAAAGATGAGCCGAGTCGTGCTGCCCGTCGGATAAAAGAAGACGGTCGTCGTTTCAGGAAGAATCTCCGATAAGTCCCCCGTGCGGTTTTTGACCAGCAGACGATCGGCACTGCGGATAATGGTCACCTGGCGGACGCCCTGATCAGAATAGTCCCCTTCATACGCGTCATAAATCTCAGGATCTACCTTTGCCGGCACGGGATGAAGTGGAACAATCAAGCGCGAAGCTTCGGCATGGGCAGACCTGATGTCATCCAGCCGATGCGACAGAAACCAACGCGGCAGATCGGGATTGGTGTATGCCTTATCCCAGGCATTGTGATGCCAGCCCTCATATTCCCATAAACGCACATTGCCGCCAGAGGCCTGCAGTGCCTGGTACATGATCTCTGCCTGCTTCGGGACCACAACAGGATCAAGGAGGCCATGGAACAACCACACAGGCGTTTTACCAATGGCCTGCGCGTAGGCGCGCGGAAGCTCCTCTTGCTCTTTCCAGCGTGAGGGCTTGTAAGACCAGAAGATGCCCCCAGAGACAATCGCAATGGCTGCAAATTTTCCCGGATAATTTTTTGCGATCTCCCACGCTCCGTAGCCGCCAAGCGACAGGCCGGTGAGATAAAGTCGCTGCGGGTCGCCATTGAATTCCTTTACTTCTGCATCGAATGCCGCCATCGCCATCGCCATGATGTCGGGGTCGGTCCAATAGTGGTGGTAGAAGGGGTCCTGGGGCATGACGACGACAAAGGGCCATCGTTCCGGGTGAGATCGAATGGCATTGGGAAGCCCGACCTGGGTCTGGTCCATACCGTCTGAGCCGCGCTCGCCCGCGCCGTGCAGAAAGAGGATGACGGGCCAGCGCTGACTGCGGTTCCATGTCTCCGGCAGATAGACCTGGTATTTGTATGTGACACCATTCATCGTGACCATGCGGTTCAAGAAGCCGGTGTCCTGCGGGTGATTGTGCGCGAGTTTTGCGGCATTCGCGGAGACGACGAGGAATATGAGACTAGCCAGAACTGAAATGGCCAGGAGCCGTGAGCGCACGGTCCGTGAGTGCACGATCCGCGAGTGCACTCTGGGGTGCAATCTGCGGGTTCGTCCGGGGCGCAGCCGGGTGCCACTCGTCATCTTCGCAGAATAGTGCATTTCTTCTTTGGATGAGCGCCGAGTCAGGGTCCCCGCCGACTTTTTGATGGCGTCGCCAGGGACCGACGTCCAGGACACTCGCTTAGGACATTCGATCACGCGGACACTGCTGCCGGCGGTTCCCGTAGTGGGGCAATGATCTGAAAACTATCTGTCGGCTATTTAAGCAGGGATGGCGTGGCGTCTTGAAGAGGAGCGCGGTGCGGCGGCCCGACGACCGCTATAGTTCAGGACAGCCTGAAGACGCTGGCCGATACTCTCGACGAGGAACTTATCTGACGAGGTAAAGGATTCAACCCGACCGGAAGTCGTGTCCACGGCAATGGTGTAACGCGGGCTTCCCTTCCAGAAGACGATCGCGGCCATGGCGAAGAGAACCAAGGCTACGCTTTCGAGTTGCATATTCGTCAGGATTGCACCGAACAGAAAGAACGCCATTGCGGTAGTGCTCAGCACCAACTCAGAAAACCATCTTCGATGGTGATAGATAATCTCAACGTTCCGGATCGTCGCCAAAGCAAAGTTGCGCTGGCCAACCGAGAAAAACTCCTCGTTGACCGTCACATCTTTTCTGGTCTCTTTCCTGGTCCTCGGGAGCGCAATCGGAAACGACATAACTACCTCGATGCATCGAATAACCTCTCTGTTATCTCGCTTCGATCGTGAGATGAGAATTGCCCAGAGGTGTCATTACGTCCGCGCGGGTGGGAAAATCTACATGCAGGCTTTGTTTTGTTGAGTTTACGCCGCAGTGTCTCGGGGAATAGACGCATTATTGTTGCGTCCACGAAGGCGCAACGCCGCGGCGTCCCGGAAAAATTACCTGCCGGCATCGATCCTGAAGTGAGGCTGCTTAGCTGTTGTTGAGGGCTTCCTGAAGTTTGTTCACGGTGCGGTTCAGGTCAGTGTCGCGGCGGCGCTCCTCGTCGATTTTGCCGATGGAGTGCATGACGGTGGTGTGGTGCTTATTGCCGAACTGCCTGCCGATCTCCGGAAGTGAGGCTTCCGTCATCTGCTTGGCGAGAAACATGGCAATCTGCCGCGGTACGACCACAGCGCGCGAATTATTCTTCTGCTTGAGTTCTGCCACGCGCATGCCGAAGTGTTCGGCCACCATGCGCTGGATGGCTTCGATGGTGATCTTGCGCACCTGCGTGTCAATGAACTGCTTCAGACACTGCTGCGCTGTGGGAAGAGTGATCTCCATGCCATGCATGCTCGACCAGGCGATGAGGCGCGTGAGGGCCCCCTCCAGTTCGCGCACATTGGTGCGGACGTGCGATGCGATGAAGAGGGCAACATCTGTCGGCAGGTGGGCGCGATCGTTTTCTGCTTTTTTCTGCAGGATGGCCACTTTGGTTTCAAGATCGGGCGGCTGGATATCGGCGATCAAGCCCCATTCGAAACGCGAGCGCAGGCGGTCTTCAATCTCGGCGAGTTCTTTCGGCGGCCGATCACTGGCGATGACGATCTGCTTCATGCTCTCGTGCAGGGCATTGAAGGTGTGGAAGAACTCCTCGGTGGTACGCTCCTTCTGCGCGATGAACTGAATATCGTCAATCAGCAGCAGGTCGACCGAACGGAATTTGTCGCGAAAGCTGCTCATCTTGTCGTAGCGCAGCGAGTTGATCATCTCGTTGGTGAACTTTTCGCTGGAGACGTAGCAGATGGAAGCCTGCGGCTGACGCCGCTTGGTTTCATGGCCGATGGCATGCATCAGATGCGTCTTGCCCATGCCGACGCCACCGTAGACGAAGAGCGGGTTGTAAGCCTTGGATGGGCGTTCCGCAACAGCCTGGGCTGCGGCACGCGCGAACTGGTTGCCATTGCCGATGACAAAGGCGTCGAAGGTGTAGCGGGGATTGAGCTGCGCAGCACTGTTCCAATCGAAGCGCTGCTGCGGGTTACCGCTGCCGGATGACTGGTTGGGCGGGTGAGTCGCTGTCTTGCCATTGCCCGCTGATGCATACTGGCTTGGATTGCCATCGCTTCCGCGGAGGGTCCCGGAAACAGCAGGCCTTGCGGTGTCGGATGGGCGCTGCGGGAGCGGCCCACTGGGCGAGCGCTCAGGCGCGGGCGGAAAACCACCGTCTTCGCGCGGCCGGACAATCGTCGGGTCTTCTTCCGGCGTAACGAACCTGACCTCGTCGAAGTCCAGTTGGAGCGTCTCCAATGCCTCGTCGATCAGATTGGTATACCGGTCCACTGCCTTCTGACACTCTGCCGTGGGGACACGCACAACCAGCACGCGCCCGCTGACATGGCTGAAAACAGTCGGTTTCAGCCACTGGTTGAAGGACTGCCGGTTTGCCTTCTTTTCCAGGGCGCTCAGAATGCGGCTCCATGGATCGACGATCGGTATGGGCGATGGAACGAACGACATATGCTTCCTCAGCGCCAATGCCCCAGACTCTCGGCAAAGAACCATATCGCACCGGCCGATCACCAAGAGAGTAGAGGAACAAAATCCCGTCTCTGCGGGAGCACTTTCTCTGGCTGGCTTGTTGAGCTTGCGTCCCAAATGCAGCAGAACGGGGGCTGCATGGTTGCGCGTGCGGAGGTCCTTTGCGGCTTGGAGGTTGACGAAAAAATCAGTTATGAACGGAGCCGATACTAGCACAATCGGGAGGTGCAAAAACGTGCGAGTACGTCGAAAAAATTCTTCTGTCCTTCACGTGCCTTTTACTTGCACCATGGGATGTGAAAAAGTGAATGCGTGCTGTGAAAAAGCCAGCGTGCCCCCTTGTCTTTTGCGGCCTGGAAGGGAATCGGCTATACTGAATGCTTGCCACACAGGCACAAATTTTCCCTACACTTCAGGAGCGCAGTCCCATGCCCAAGCGCACATTTCAACCGAACCGCCGCCACCGTTCCAAGACCCATGGTTTCCGTACGCGGATGAAGACCAAGAGTGGCGCCGCTGTTCTTTCGCGCCGCCGCGCCAAGGGACGCCACAAAGTTGCCGTGAGCGCCGGTTTTCGCGACTAGTCTCTGATGAGGGACCTTCGTGGTCCCTGCGACCAGCTCGTCGAGTCTACCCTCTTTCCAGACACAGCAATGGCGGCATCCCAGGCAGCACGCTCTTCCAGACTTCAAAAGGTTGACCAATCCAAGGCCCCGGAAGAATTCCAAGCCAGGCGAAGCTGGCGGCTGCGGAAACACGCCGATTATCAGCGCGTATACAAGGCCTCCCGCAAACAGTTCTCTCACTCGATGGCATTCTTTTTTGCTGCGCACAACGCTGAAAGCGTCAGTCCTGCGCCGCGCGTCGGCTTGACCGCTGGCCGCGTCCTGGGGAAAGCAGTGGAGCGCAATCGCATCAAGCGTCGCATGCGGGAGGCGGTGAAAAGCCACCTCCACCTGCTGCCGCCGGCCGTGGATGTAGTGCTGCATCCGCGACGTTCCGTGCTCGAAGTGAAGTTCACCGATCTCAGCAGTGAGGTTGAGAGGATTTTCCTGAAAATTGCAGGCGCGAAGCCCTCGGTACGTTCGTGATGGTGCGCTCATGACTTCGCGGCGCTTCGAAGGACCTGCAAATTGGATGTTCAGGGGTTTTGTGGCGGCGTACCGCTTTGTGTTTTCGCCGATCCTGCACAGTATGCAACGCACGCTCACGGGCAGTGCGGGCGCCTGCCGATTTCAACCAACATGCTCAGAGTATGCGATGCTGGCGCTGCGGCGCCACGGCACAGCGCACGGCGCAAGGCTCGCGCTGGGGAGGGTGCTGCGCTGCCATCCGTTCGCAAGCGGAGGCTTTGATCCGGTGCCGGACGCGAAAACGCAGGCGACGCCAGCTCAGACGGCCGGCCATTTACCCCGGCCATTTACCATAGAGTGAGAGCAATCGGGCATTACCTCAACCGATCGCTGGGCGATTGCGGGCCAGCTCTCAATTCGCCTTCAAAGTTTGTTTCGGGCAGACCAGCAGACAGGAAGTAATCTTGGCAGAAATTCGTAATCCAAATCAGCAGGGTGGTGGCAATGGCGGGTCAGACCCGCGCTCCATGCTGCTTTTCTCCGTCGCCTTTCTTTGTATCTTTCTCGGATTGCAGTACTGGAAGTCGAAAAAGACACCGCCGTCTCCAGCAGCTCCGGCGGCGGCGACCCAGTCCACCGCGGCAATGAGTGCCGGGACATCGACACCGACTACGCCGACAGCCGGCACACCTGCGACGGCAGGCGAGGCCGATGCTTCGCATCCTTTGACAGACATCGTCGCGCAAACCGAGACGCAGACGGTCGTCGAGAATGAGCTGTACCGGATCACTTTCTCGAACCGCGGCGGCCAGGTTATCTCGTGGATATTGAAGAAGTATAAGGACGAGGATGAAAAGCACCCGCTCGACCTGGTGAACCATGCTGCCGCGCAGAAGGACGGTTATCCGCTGTCGCTCTATACCTACGATCCGGGTATTCGCTCCCGTCTTGCGCAGGCGCTTTTCGTGCCGAGCACGACCGGCGCCATCAGCTCGCCAGGCGAGCTGACGTTCACGTACTCCTCCGGCGGCCTGGTGGCGAAGAAGACGTTCGACTTCAACGATTCGTATGTCATTCATGCCACTGCGTCGATCACGAACCATGGGACGCCCATTGCCGCGCTGCTGGCCTGGCCATCTTCTTTGGGCGACTTAACGACGCTTCCCGGATATGCGGGCACACAGTTCGACACATCGCAAAACGGAAAATATGACAGCGTGGCCCCGAAGAAAGTATCGAGCGGCAGCACGATCAATGGTCAGTTTGATTTCGCCGGAATCAGCGACTCATACTTCGCGGCCGTCTTTTTGCCCGACGCGCCAGACTCATCGATGGTGGTCGGGCTGAACAACCAGGTCACGCTGGCGCGCGATCCGAAGCGTCCTGAATCCGGCACAGCGCCGGCGCCGGTGCTGGGTGCGGCAATCGGCAACACTGGCAGTGGCGAAATCAGCACGCGCGTATTTGCCGGACCGAAAGTGATTTCTGTCCTCAATTCTGTTCATGCAACAGCGCTCAATGGATTGGATAATGGTCCCAATCTTGAGCCGATCATTGAGTTCGGCTGGATCGGCGTTGTCGCGAAGCCTTTGTTTTACGCGCTGTTGTTCACCCATGACCATGTGGTCGCGAACTGGGGCTGGTCGATCCTCATTCTTACGCTGATCATCAACATTGCCATGCTGCCGACGCGCATCACCATGATGAAGTCGGCGATGAAGATGCAGAAGATCCAGCCGGAGATGAACAAGATCAAAGAGCGCTACAAGCATCTGAAGGCGACCGATCCGAAGCGGCAGGAGATGAATGCCGAGGTGATGGCGCTGCAGAAGCGCGAAGGCGTGAATATGTTTGGCGGCTGCCTGCCGATGCTGATCCAGTACCCGCTGCTCTTCGGTTTCTACCGCATGCTGATGCATGTGATCGAATTGCGGCAGGCGCACTGGTTGTGGCTGCATGACCTGGCCATTCCCGACCCGACGCACATTCTGCCGATCTTCGTGATTGTGTCGATGTTCCTGGTGCAGTACCTGTCGCCGTCGCCGGGGATGGACCCTGCGCAGCAGAAGACGATGGCATTTATGATGCCGGCATTTTTCGGCTTCATGATGTGGAATTTTGCGTCGGGACTGGCGCTCTACTGGGCTGCGGGCAACCTGATCAACGTGGCGCAGCAGATGGTAATGAACCGCTCGAAGATGGGACGCGAGATGCGCGACCTGGCGGCGAAGCGAACGGCACGGAAGCTGGGCAAGCCTGCGGTGAGCCGCCGTTAGAGAAGGAGTAACTGCGAATGGAAGACCTCCGCGGAGCCGCTGAGAAAATTGCCGGCTTGATGAAGATACTGACGACGACTGGTGGGCTGCGTCTGAAATACAGGATCACGGCCGGGCCTGGGGCCGCGGACCCGGACGGTCTGGAAGCGCGCGAGATTTATGTGGAGATGATCGGTGCCGATGCCCCGCTGCTGACGCAGCGCGGCGGTGAGTTGCTGCGCGCGCTGGAACACATTGCGGCGAAAATTGTGCGCCTGGAGAACGAAGAGCACGACAAGATTTCGTTCGACTCGAATAATTTCAAGGCGCTGCGTGCGCGGGAAATCCGCATGGCGGCCGATGCTGCTGCCGAACGCGTCCAACGCACGGGCGTGCCCTATAGTTTTCAGCCGATGAGCTCGCGCGAACGGCGAATGCTGCACCTGGCGCTGCGCGACTACGGCGATCTCGAGACAGAGAGCAGCGGGGAAGGTCTGCGGCGCTTTGTGGTCCTCTACCGCAAGGGCGAGAAGCACGTACCGCCGCAGCCATCCGTACCAGCAGGATTCAACCGCGCCGGTGGGCGGCCCGGCAATGATCGCGGACGGCGTGGCGACACGCGCGGGAGCCGTGGTCGCGAACGGCGCTAGGTCGATCTCGTCACGAACATGGACTTGATCGATGCCGACACGATTGTCGCCATCTCTACGCCGCCGGGCCGTGGCGGCATTGGGATTGTGCGGCTCTCAGGGCCCCAGGCGAAGGCAATCGCCGAGCCTATCCTGCGATTGACCCAGCCGCTGCATCATGCGACGGCGCGCTTCGCGTCGATCGTTGACCAGGGCCTGAAGCTGGACGAGGCGGTCGTCACGTATTTTGGCCGCCCGCATTCCTACACAAGTGAAGATGTGGTCGAGATTGCGGCCCATGGGTCGCCCGTGGTGCTCGAGTTTCTTGTGCGTCATGCGCTTGCTCATGGCGCGCGGCTCGCACGGCCTGGGGAATTCACGGAGCGCGCCTTCCTCAGTGGACGCATCGACCTGACACAGGCAGAGGCAGTCCGCGACCTGATTGAAGCGCAGACGCTCGTGCAGGCGCGGCTGGCTGCGGAGCAGATGGGCGGTGCACTGTCTCGGCGCATTGCGCCAGTGAAGGAATTGCTCGTCAGCCTGATCGCGACGCTCGAAGCAGGCGTCGACTTCGCGGAAGACGATATCGATGTGATGCCGTTTGCGGAGATTCTGAACCGCATCGCAGCTATTCAGATAGCACTCACGCCCATCGCTGCGAGCTATTCTGCGGGACGCCTGATCCACGATGGCCTATCGCTGGCGATTGTGGGTCCGCCGAATGCGGGCAAATCTTCGTTGTTCAACCGGCTGCTTGAGCGGGAACGCGCGATCGTTACGCCGATAGCCGGGACGACGCGCGATCTGATCACGGAACGCCTTGCGCTGGGCGGTATTCCGGTCGAACTGGTCGATACTGCGGGTCTCCGGGAGACGACCGACCAGGCCGAGTTGATGGGCATCGAGAAGACCCGCGAAGCCATGGCAGACGCCGATGTGGTGCTCTTGATTTTCGACGGATCCGAAATTGCGAAGACCGGTAAAGAAGCTCTCCGCGCCTGGACGACGACACTGCTGGACCAACGGACGGTCGTGGTCATTCACAAGGTCGACCTTTTGCCTCACGACGACGTGGGTATTGTGGAAGAAGCCGTGAGTGCGGTCTTGCGAGACAATCCAGCTGGATCGAGCGCTGACGCGTTGCCCATTGCGAAAGTATCGTCACTCACCGGCTTCGGGACCAACGAACTTCGCGAGCAGATAATCGGCCGCGTCCGGGGCGGCGGCGAGCACGCGCAAAGCGGCATGCTCACGACGGTCCGTCATCATGCCGCGATCATGCAATGCCAGGAAGCACTGACGGCGGCGCACGCCACAGCCGACGCCGCGATGCCGCATGAGATGGTGCTGCTGGACCTGTACGCGGCGCTGCAAGGACTCGACAGTCTTACCGGCGCGACGACCGCGGACGATATTCTGAACCGGATTTTCTCTACTTTTTGCATTGGGAAGTAGAGGCCGGAGCGTCCACAAAGGAGCCCCGGGGCAGCATCCGATCAAAAAGATGCTGTACTGCGGTCCCAATTGCAATACTTTTGAACGAACGGCAAATTGATAGCTGTGCCAGCGCGCCGCTCAACGCAGACGATCGCACTCCAAACAACGCCGCATGAGGATTGATGGGTATACAGGTTGCGTTGCACCACCGGACCCAGTACCGGTACGAAAAAGCTGTTTCGCTCGGACCGCAGGTCATTCAGTTGCGGCCGACTCCGCACTGCCGGACCCCCATCCTGCGCTACTCGCTGGACATTGAGCCGTCTGACCATATTCTGAACTGGCAACTGGATCCGCATGCAAACTATCTGGCGCGTGTTCTCTTTCCTAGCAAGACAGCGCGTTTCACTGTCGATGTGGACCTGGCTGCCGACCTAACGCCGGTGAATCCCTTCGCTTTCTTTCTCGAGCCGGGATACGAGAATTTTCCTTTCTCCTATTCGCCGGAGCTGGCCAAGGACCTTGAACCCTATCGCAGCATAGATCCGCCGGGGCCGCTCATGCGCGCATTTATCCAGCGCGTTTCCCGTCCACAGGGTACTGTCGCGTTTCTTGTCGCCCTGAATCGACAGGTGCGGGATGAGGTCGCGTATACCACGAGGATGGAGCACGGTGTGCAGAGCAGCGAGGAAACACTTGGGCTGCGCAGCGGCTCGTGTCGAGACTCGGCGTGGGTGCTGGTGGAGATATGCAGGCAGCTCGGGTTGGCAGCTCGCTTCGTTTCAGGATATCTAATCCAGCTGGCAAGCGATGATGGCTCACCCGATGGGCCCAAGGCCGACTCGGCCGACCTGCACGCGTGGGCCGAAGTCTATTTGCCCGGCGCGGGCTGGATCGGCATGGATGCGACTTCAGGTCTGTTCGCGGCAGAGGGCCACATTCCGCTGGTATGCACGCCGAGCGCATCGCAAGCTGCGCCGATCGGCGGCACAGTCGAGCCGGCGGGAGTGGAGTTCAGCTTCGACATTACCGTGAAGCGGCTGAACGAACCAACGCGGCTTTCACGGCCTTACAGCGATGCGGAGTGGGACCGCGTGCGGGACGTTGCTCACGATATCGACCGCGATCTCGAAGAACACGATGTTCGTCTGACCATGGGCGGCGAGCCGACTTACGTCGGCATGGACGGAGCGGAGGACCTGGAATGGAACCTGACTGCGCTCGGGCCACTCAAGCGGACGCGCGGCCTGGTGCTGATCCGGCGTTTGCGTGAGCGGACTGCGCCCGGTGCACTGCTCCACTTCGGCCAGGGCAAGTGGTATCCGGGCGAGGCATTGCCGCGCTGGGCTTTCCATTGCATCTCTCGTATTGACGGCGTGCCGATATGGGAGGATGTGTCCCTGATTGCTCACGAAGAGTCAGGGCATGCATACGACTCCGGAGATGCGTTTGCCTATCTGAAGGGGCTCACGCAGCGATTGCAGGTGAGCGCGGAGAGCATTTTGGGCGCGTTCAATCCGGACGGACAAGCGGGCGAAGCCGCTGGATATGTGCTGCCTTTGCGGCGTCGCCAGCTCGGAAGCGGTGAACTGTTTTGGTCAAGCCAGTTGTGGTTTCCTCGGCCGGAAAAGCTCATGCTTTCGCCGGGCGATTCGCCGATCGGCTATCGCATCCCCACTGAGGCCATGCCCTGGGTCGCTCCAGACGAAGTGGTGCATGAGCGGGACGCGGAAAATCTGGTGGCGCTTCCTGCGCGCCCGGCCAGGAGGGCCGATCTTTTTGGCAAAACGCCTGTTTCCGACCCGCTGCCGGCGTTGTCGGCCACTTCCGCAACAGCGACTGAGCTGATTCGGCCGGCGCTTTGTGTGCAGGTCCGCGAAGGCCGCCTGCACGTTTTCCTTCCTTACGCCGGGGTGCTTGCGGACTCTCTTGACCTGGTGGCCGCCATTGAAGATACATGCCGGCAGATGAACATGCCGGTCTGGATTGAGGGCTACACACCGCCGCCGGACCCACGTTTGCGCTCGTTCAGCCTTACGCCCGATCCCGGCGTCCTCGAAGTGAATTTGCCACCGGCCTGCCATTGGGCGGAGCTTGAAGAGATCAACCGCGTGCTCGCCGAAGAAG
>Ga0116228_10001486_pt1 | contig 19547 bp, 17 predicted proteins | sample S1TSphfallax_2_FD_89694 | JGI IMG/M metagenome (GOLD analysis project Ga0116228, IMG submission 89694) | Host-associated microbial communities from peat moss isolated from Minnesota, USA - S1T2_Fc - Sphagnum fallax MG | ecosystem: Host-associated > Plants > Peat moss > Unclassified | place... | reverse complement strand
TTAAAAATGGACCAAACAACAAGAAAGTGAATGTTTTGGTTGCATGGATGTCATACAAAAGCAATATGGGCCAAATTTGTCCTACACAAGGATCAAATGTCCATTGATATGGGCTTGAGTCACAATTGACATACTCAAAAAGAATATCACATTGTAAAATATTACAATTCACAAAATTCAACTATGGATTATGTTCTTTCTATGTTCTATATTTTCAATTTGGAATGATCAAACTCTCAACCTCTATCATTAGCCTAACACAAAAATGGGTACAAATAGCATAAGGAATAGAAATTTCTAAAAGCCAATGAAATTGTTGAACATGTAATTAATATTTTCTTCCTTGGGGAGGGGGATGAGGTGTGAGGATTGGTTGATTCCTTCCCTTGGGAGAATGTGAAGATGCAACCACCTCAATGATACCTCAATGAGGTGAGTTGTAGTTGACTATTGAAGTGTCATTGAAGTGAAAACAACCATTTCATTGTACCCCAATGAAGTGAATGGTAATTAACAAATGAAAGCAACCACCTCATTGTTACATGAACAAAATGAATGGCATTTGATTAAATTATATGTAGGTTTTTTTTATATGTAGGCCTTTTTGTTAAAATTGTCTCCTAAGGCCCAACAAGTGCCTACATATTGAATAACTTACTTATTGGGTAAGGAAAATCACAAATAATAACAGAGGGATTAGACATCTCAACACAATAAACATGCAAGTTAGAGCAATAATTTACTTTTTTGGAATTTCTAAAGAAGGGATATAACCTAAGGAAAACCTCAAAATTATATAAAAACATAAAAAGTATTTATGTAAACATTGTTGCCTTTATTGCAACCTTCTCTATCACCTACAAATTACCACCAAGCATCATGGACCTTTGCAAAGTCATGCCCATCTTACCAAGGCAATCAATTGCCCTCCTACAAAAAATTCCAAAAGGTTATAACTCACTTGTACAACTTTTTTTGTCCAAAAAAAACATAAAAAAACAACCCAAAACATGTAAGCATTCATTTCCACAAATCCTCGCATCTTTTTTACTCAAAAATCTCCAAGCTCATTTAACATCTCCTTCAAACTCACACACATCCAACCACACACATTGATGGGAAAAGGAAAATCCCCACAAAGGTTTCCACCCATTGCTCTAGCCATATCCCTTCCCACTTTCTAGGCTTTTTCCTAATTTTTTCTCAAGTTAACTCAAATGAAGTGACAAGGCAATGCCACTTTCACCTTTTAAAAATAACCAAATTTTATGGTTTCATTATCTAGGTAACTAGATAACAATAAGTACTTTTACTTATCATCTCTTATATAATTACAACAATGTGTCTGTCTGTCTGTCCGTCCGACGACGGTTCCGCGTTTTAATTGACGCGGCAGAACCGGCCCGGACAGTCGAACGGACAAACGGACAGACAGATTTTCTATGGGAGAACCGGCCCGGACAGACGGCCTCTGTATAATTTCGACCAACGCTCGCTAGTTAGTCTGTCTGTGAGCGGTCAGTCTGTATGTGACGGTGGGTATCAAGGTTGATATCTCTGTGGTTCTCAAACGGGTTTTGAAAAAAAACCAAATATCCACCTCGAACTGTCTGGTCTGTCTTACTGACGGGCAGGGCAGGGCAGGGCGGCAAGGGCAAGCCAGGCCAGGCCAAGCAAAAAGACCTGGGAAATTTTAGGATATGGTTTTCAGGACATGGTTTTCAGGACATTGGTTTTGAATTGTTCAAATCCACAGATCCGGAGGGTATGTAATACCCCCCCCCACCGCCCTTTTCCCCACATTGGTTAATACCAGGGTTTTTTTCCCGAAGGACTGAGTGGGGGGGATCGACAGGGTGCATTATGCACCGAGTTCACACTAGTTAGTAATTAAAGTTTACCAAGATACCATCACTATAACATTTGTATTAACTACCTTATGTTAATTTGCCCACTAACATTTTTTTCATAGTCCTCCTTGAACCCTTGTCTTCCCCATGCACTTATATTTGTCCCATATTGTTTAGACATAATTTGAATTGCATGTATATAACTTGTAAAAGGGGCCTAAACAAAATCCCTTGGGTTTTTATTTCAAGGTGGAACTCCAAAATGGTGTTTCTATTGGGAATTATGCATAGTTCAAAAAACAATTGGTTATGAGCCAATCAAAAATTCCCATTGCAGAAAAGGAAAAATTGAACTTTCAAAATGTCCACAACTAATTAATATTAATCACAATAAACTCCCATTACCAATAAGTTATATATGATGTAATAATTTTTCTGGTGACAAAGGTTTGAAGATCAACTATCCATTGCATTATGTAACTTTTTTTAACAAACAAAGGTTCGCACTTGTAAGTCTTCTCTAACAATTCATAAACAAATTGCTACAATACAAGATTATCCACTTGTTCATCATGTAGTTTAGGTAGTGAATCATGTTTTCAAATGGGGAAAACAAACCCCCTTTGTTCAACCAAATTCATGAAATGATGGGGGGACGGAGGGTTCACAAAATGGTTCCATTTCCTTCTTTAAAATGTCATGAAACAACCATGTGTTAACCAAAAAAAATTCCAAATTGAATTAAACATTAGGGAGTCTAGTTTTCTTAAATAAGCGGTGTTAATTAGGTATAAGGAGGATAGGGTTATTAGAAGGATAATAATTTTGAATCTTGTCTTTTGTAAATGCTAAGAAAAAATCTTTACAAATGTTAATGAATTAGTTATTAGTTATCTTGCTAATTATGTTTATAGTTAGTGGTTCATATTTGAATTATTTCCCATTTTATGTTCGATAATTAGTTTAATTACTAATAAGTTCTACTTATCCTATATAAGGAAATAGTTCCATAATTTTTGTAGTTCTATTCATTTGTACATTCTAGGTTTGATGGTTATGGGAATGCCTAGGGGAAGTAGATGGTTGGGCATACTAGGAGTTGCCTCCTCTTGTGGCCTTAATGGTTGACTCTTATGGGAATGCCCAAGGAAGGACTTGGAATTATTTCCTTTAGTGGTTGTTATAGTTGGAAGAGGAAATATGCCCTTCCAATGTCAACTCCACATGCCTTATGTGCATCTTGTACAAAGGACTCAAAAGGTTGGAGCACATGGTCAATTTGAGTTGACTAACTCCTTTTCCTAATTCCTATTGATTATTTTCCTCCCCCAACTCCTATTCATTTTAAAGAACATCTACCTTTGGACACTACCATTAGTACCACTTTCCACATAGAAACAAGGTGCCTCATTTAAATTGTTGTCCACATTATATATGGTGGCTTCTAGAATGATAGTGGGCTCCCATGGTGGGGGAAGTTTTACCTACATTCCTAGTTACACCCTTTTACTCTCAATTACAACTATAGGTGATGACGTTACTCTTACTTAGGGAGGTCACTCTTTGTATATTTTAGGAAGCACTTGAGATCAAATGATATTGTTTTTGTTTGCTATGAAATAGTGGCATATTTTTGGTATATTTTAAGTATATTTTACAATATATTCTCATAATGAACTATAAACACCCTATTTACATTGAAGTATATTGTAAATTTACTTATTTTCTCAATAAGTTGCACCTTTTTTTTTTGTGCACATTGTTTAGAATAAAATGGATCAAGTGACATCTTCAAGTGTTTTTATAGTCTCTTAAATAGTGGATGACATTGCCATCTCCCCTTCCTTGTAAACCTTGGTGAAAGCAATGAAAGGGATTGCCATAAGGTTTGTTTGGACCTTTTTTATCCCCTTTGCTTGCTTCTTAACCTTTCCCTCAATAGAAGGTTGTTTAGTTGTAGGGGAGACACTAGTGGACCTTTGATACCCAACTACCTTCATGTTAGGCATAGGTGTTGCAAAATGTTCAAGATTTTTTCAACATACATGATCCTTCCCTCGTCCATATAGAAAGCGATGAGGTGTGGTTGTCCAACAATTACCTCTTGATCATCCTCTTCACCCAGCTATTTTTCCACATACTGGTTAGTGGGTTGATCTCCTTCTAATGAAACACCTTAGTATAATGTCAACCAATTGAGCAATTTCCAAAAGTGATAGCCTTTTCCTTTTCGGCAACCAATTCTCCATACCTAGCTTCAAAATTTGAAACACAACCCCATGAATTTGGTTAATGTTTTTGTTCACTTTTGCTTGGGTGATCGATATTTGGCGATTGTTTTATTGTAGTGCATTTGACAATTCTTGAGTTGAATCCCTTGCAAAATGGCTTATACATTTTTCAAATATTGTCCATTCATTTTGGTGATGGACCAACCTTCCTTGGATGACTTTACCATTTGTCCACCAAATTCTTGCAAAACCTCACCATTCTTGTTTGTGTAGGGTTTAGCCAAACTATATTCAACTATTTTCTCGATAAATGTATCATTATGAAGATCACCTCCCATGTGATCTTTACCCTCTTGCCCTTTCACCGAATTTTGTCATCATCAACTTCTTTGAAACCAAAAAGGAAATCCCCATGCAACTTTACCCAAATTAGCCTCCAATGTATCCTTCACAAGCCTACCATACCCACTATAATTACCCGCCCAATATCATCCTCCTTTAACCATTTATTTACCTTCCACATGGGCATCATTTTGGGGGCTTGACAAGAGTTATTCGTGGGCTTGGATGTAACTACCTTTTTTTCCTCCTTCATCTTTTTTTTGTTTTTTGTTTTTTTTTGGTTTGTTTTTATCAATTTGGGCTACTTTTGTCCTTCAAGTTGTTCTTTCACCATAGTGGCTTCCCTCACATCCTCCTTGATAACTTTGATAATTATAACATTTATCACTTTCCTACATTTGTCAAATTTCTTCCCAACTACCTTCCTATTTGATGTCCTCCCTTCTCATTTATTTTTCTTTGCAATTTTTCTTATTTCTTTTATCTTCCTTTTCTTTTCTTTTTTCTCATCATGATGGGTTCCATGATAAAACCAAAGGCACTATCCTTTTTTGAATACCTAACTCATACCTTCCATTTAAGTACAAGCATAACCCACCTTCTAGGTTGTTTAACACCCTAACTAGAGCTTGGGTAAGATCTACCTTGTTTGTATTAACCCCACCATCCTTAAGAATATTTCCCTCCTTTGGTTTCACATTTGAGTTTTCCGATGTGTCACCTACTATTTTGGGATTTGAATTTTTTTTTCAAAGGGTGGTGAAGAGTGGTTTGTTTCCTACAATGTGAAGGTACCCTACCTATTTTTCCTTTCAGTTTGCTCCATCTCGATTCCCTTCATCCTCCCCATTAAACTTCCCCAAAATTTTATTTTCCTCCTCTTCATCTTAAGAAGTGCCAAAAGAATCATTCAAGTTTACCATCCCTTCCTTCTTCCCCCTTTGAATTTGATTATGAATCCATTGGTATTATCATCAAATAGACGATAAGGTTTCACTTTGTTGGCATTAACCAACATAGGATTGGGCTCAAAATGGTCAATGTTGACCAACAACACCATGTTGTTAAAAAGGTAGTAATGTACATGGTGAGGGTTAAACCACCATTGTTTGAACTTCCTTAGATGCTCTATTTAATTTTTAGGAAACCATCAAACGTAATTTTCAAGCTTGAAAGATTTTGGACAGTATTGGTTTTGTAACCACAAAACCTTATTCCATTGTTGTATTCTATTGATGTCAATTATTCCCCGTGTAGTTTCAATCAATTCCTTTAATTTCAAAATGTGATTATTTAACACCTTCACAAAATCATTGACAATATTACCATCTAATGTGATAATATGGATGAAATATTTTATGGGCATAAGTGGATGAAAGCCATAAACCAACTAAAAAATGTGTGTGTCCTATGTTGATCTTGTAAGCTATTGAATAAACATATAACACAAAGTTGTGATGTTCATCCTAATTGTTTTGTTTCTCATTGACTAATTTGGTGAGCATGAACCTAATTACCTTGTCAATGGATTCAACTTTCGCATTACCTTAAATGTAATATGTGGTAGAAATAATATGGCAAATAAAAAATGGTCCACCAAGTAAGTAATGGTTTCATTGATAAAAATGTATTCCTTGGTCTATGACTAATGTGAGAAAACGCCCAAACTTCGTCAAAATTCATTTGCACAAAAATTTGGTGGTAACTACCATTGTGTTGGTTTGAAAGGCTTTAGCCTCCACCCATTTGGTAGCATAATTGTTGCCACCAATATATATTTCTTGCCAATATATTGGCTTATGGATTTAATGGGACCAATAAAATTTAGTCCCCATTTTGTAATTGGGTTTGATGGTAGTGTGGCAACAAACTTAACCATGCTAGTGTTAGTTTATTTTATTTTATTTTAACATTCATCACAAAAATTGGGCTTTGCATTGCTACACACTACTAGTGACGATGAAATGACCAAAAAAAAAAGGTTTATACATTATGAAAAATTGTTTCTACCAAAACCACATTACCTTACAACTAAAATTCAAAAAACAACTCATATACAATTGTTATGCAACTATCCTTTGTGTATTACAACTATTGTGCAACTATCCCCTTAGAAATACGATGAATAAATAAATAAATTGTCACGTCAAAAAATAAAGTAATTGTATTATAGTCGTAAGTGAGTTGAAAATGGGTCTTTTATATAATAATTTATACACATCGGACATACATATGCAATCGACCATGTTTGATTTTATTTACAATAATTTATACACATCGTACATACATATGCAATCAACCATGTTTGATTTTTTTAAGAGTTACATTGTAGTTGCATGTGACAACTACTTTAAAACTATTATAAATGTGTCACTAAAGCAATAATTATGTTGCAATTAATGTACAATGTACGTATATGAGATTATGCCACATGTCCACATTTCCACCACCCATTATGGGATACATTGACAACTAGTTTTCGATTATGATTCCCATTGATATGATTAGTATGGCCATTAGTGCACCACTATTAAAATATTATTGTTCAACTATGTTATGATGATAAATTAACTACTTATAATTTAATAAGGATACATATTCATCAATTATTTATATCTTCATCATATGTGTTTCATTTTGAATGATTTAAAATGTCATGGGAATGTTACTTCAAGTTATAGAAATCATCTTTGAAATGCAAAGGAAAATGACTAATGAAAAAATAACAAGATGATAAATAAACTTTCCAACTTACAAAACATGTTTTTTTTTTGAACCCCTCCTACTTTCAAACCTCATAAATTTATTATTTATTATTCATTTTAAGTGATTCAAAATGCTATAGGAACGCCACCTAAAGTTCTACAAATTATTTTTGAACTTTAACAACAACAAAACAACATACAAGGAATTTTGTAGGTGTTTGGGAACAAGCCCTTGTAGCATTTCATGGTTTTTTTTTTGAGTTTTTGACCCCTCTATTTTGAAGGGCCATAACTTTCTCGATTCTATTCCATTTTTAAAATTAAAAAATGCATTAGATGTGTTAATAGGAGGTCAAGTTTTGTTTAGACACCAAAAATAATGGAACCCTTCCCTTGGATTTGGCTTGCTTTGAGTGCTTAATTGTTATAGTTGCAACTCAATTACAAATAATGAACAACTAAAAGATTTAACCCATATGATTTGTCTTTGAATCCCATGTTACAAACTATATAAAGAAGGCTTGTTCTCTTATGTTTTCACATTAAAATACATATGCCATTTTGGGACGAGTTGAAAAAAAAAAAAACTTAAAGGCAAAACATAAAATAAGAAATAAATTTTCATGGCTATTATTTAGTACACTTCGTCTTGTGCTTTCCTACCTACTTACTTACCTAACTATGGTTATGTATGAACTACCTAAGTAAGTAAGTAGGTAGGTAAGTAGGTCCTAGATAAATATGTATATATGTAGGTTTTAAGACCTACCAACCTACCTAATTATGGTTATGTATGACCTGCCTAGCTACTAAAAAATATTTTTATAAAAAAATATTTTTTACAAAATACAATTAATATGCCATGTAGCAATTTTTTATTATGCCACATGTCATAATCTCGGACTGTCATTAACAATCATAATGGACGATGGAGATCAATATTTTGAATTTTTTACGTCAAAAAATCTTCATAATGCCACTTGTCATATTTTAATATATGGATGACAATTAATGATGTCAACATAACATCATGGGTTGTAATTATAATGGAGTTGAATAGTAGTTGAAAATTAGTTGTTTTGATTGAATTGCAATTGAGTTGCACTATATATATGGTGAGTTGCAACTTTGCAACTCATGCAACTTGTTTGTTAAAACTCATGGTATATAAATATAGTGAGTTGCAAGTGTCTTTTACAACTTAAAATTTGAGTTGCAAGGCCAATTGCAAAACAACATTCTTTTCTCAAAGTGATATTTGAAAACATTGTTATTTTCAAATATATATAAAATTCAAATTGTACAAAATACCACCCAATTATTGTCCAAGGGGAGATCTAATCAACCACCCTAGTTTTAATTCAATGAAATCTTAGAAACAACTAGGGTGGATAAACATTAAATCAACTAAGTGGGGATTAAACTACACGTTTACATGTGTATGAAATTGGAATGACACAAAAATTCCAAAAAACAACAAAATAAAAATAAAATATTGAATTATAATGGCTTTGGCATACTAAATGCAAAAAACATGGTTATGTACTCACCATTTGCATTGACATGTTTGCTCCTTTGTTAATCTTTTGAAATAACCTTAACATATCCAAATGAAATAACACATATCCACATTTGTGTGAAATTACATGTTTACATGTGTATGAAATTGGAAAGACACAAAGATTGAAAAAACAAATTGAAAGGACATAAAAATTCCAAAAGACATTGAGAAAAAAAATTTAAATGGTTTTTTGAAATATCTTGAGATCCCTCAAGACATTTTGAAACATTACAACTTGTAAAACGTTATTTTTTTAATATTCCAGTTTTAAATCTGCTTCTAATAAAATTGCAATTTGGAATTGTTTTTTTTTATGACCTATGATTATAGTCCATCCCATCTAAACTAGCTTCAATGAAATTGTCTTCGTTAAAATTTGCAAAAATGCATGGTACATTTGTGAAAAGTGGGTCACTAATACCATATATGCATCCAAAAATTTCATAATGATGATGTTTATAGGAGGATGACCACCACCCACTCCTTTGTGTATTTTAGTGAAGATAGTAGTTACCTCCTTTGAATCTAAACATAGACAAAATACCATGTAATACATGTAATGTCCAAGATAGTACATATGATCATCCATCATGGTAAATCACAAGGCCTTTGAAGCAATACTTTTTCAATAATTAGGAGGGTAGTTTTCAAGGAAGGTGCCAATGAAAAGGTAATTTTTGGCCTCACATAACCAATTGGGCTACATAGCAAAAAGAAGGGCATTTACCATTTGATCTAGAACACCTTGGGGTTTTGATAAATGTGGTATTTGAAAAAGTGCATATGCCATCAAAATCTGTTTTTGGGGGCTTGTATGTGACAATAAATTTCTATTTAGTTTTTACCTTTTCAATGGTGGGTGTTTCATTAATTTCCACTATGTTTGGTTCATGTATAAACTAGATATATGGTTCGTCTATCAAGGTATCATCCTTCCACATGAGGCAAACAAAACTTTCTTTTCCTCATTTAGGATGCCTTCCACAAAATTGTGGCTAACAATTGCTTATGGTTTTTTAACATTGCCATTTAAATATTTGGAAATTGAAATAGTTTGACCATACCATTAATTGTGACCATGTTGATAGCCCAATCATGAATTACCTTGGTGTTTTTGAACCAAGGATGACCAAGTAGCATGGAATACATTGGATCTACCACCTTGTTATTCATGATAGTAAACATAACAATGTATGGGATACCATGGATGTGGATCCATATATTAGGTACAATTCCCAAAGGTTTCATTTATGAGAAATCAACCATCCCCAAGTTGATTGGGGTAGGATGATGTGGAGGTAATCCCAAATTCTACTTCAATTTGTCCATGATAGCATTAACTCCATCATTTACCACATTCTTGTTCACATGTATTTCAATTGTTATCATATAGTGATTTATTATAATTACAATGACAATGGTGATAGGTTTGGAGTAATTGCATTCCTCCTAAAATGGTGATTGAAGTTGTAGATTGAGGAAAATGTTCAAATTTAGGGTTAACTACAATGATTATCCAATGGTGACAATGATTTTGTTATCCAAGATTTGTTTTCCCAATTCCTCCTTCACCTTAGATGTCACATTTGAAAGAATTATTTCTATATGATCCACAACAAACAATAAGCTTACCCACTCTATAGGCCATGATGGTTTAAAGGTGGTAAGTAACTATGTTGATTCTTTTACCTTTTGTAATTCTTTGACAATATCCACTATCATTTGTGTGAAGTTTTTTTTGTCTTGCCACTCATGTGAACCTTTTCCCTTTGAAGGTTCATGTTCCTTGACAACTACCTCTTCAAGAGCCTCATTCCTCATGGTGATTGCCATCACTAGGTTGATGATAACATCTTCAACCTTCTATTCTTTCGAATTATAATTTTTTTTTCTGGTCATACATGTGTTTTCTTTTACAACATTTTTTGAATCTCCCCCTTCTAGGAACAATTAGCTACCAAATGACCTTGATGGTTACATGTATAATAAATAAATAAAATTGTTGTTGGTAGTTCTTCCATGGGTTTCCCCTCTTCTTCCATGTACCTTGCTTTGGTTGTTGGGAAAAAAATTCATTCATTGTTATTTTCAAATTTTTCTTTAATTTTTTATTCATATTGTTGGGGTTTCAAAAACAAAATTGTTCTTTAGGTGGTTGGACTTTTTACAATATTATCATTCTTTTTCCCTTTGTTTATTACCTCCAATTATGGGTTGCTTATTTGTCTTCTTTTTGTTTCCTTTCGTAATTGGATATACATCCAATATGACCTTATTATAGTTTGCATCAAGTGGACTTTCTTGATAAATTATTACCAACTCCAAGTGTTGAATTAATGTATTCCATTTCATTCTAGCACTTACCTACATGTATGGTAATAATCCAACCTTGAAGAAAGTAGTTGAAAAACAATTGTTTGTATAGCGTTAGAGATAATCTACTAAATCATAATGTGTTCATAATATTCCTCAAAAGATTCGTTAACATTTTGTTTTATGGTCCACAAGTTCATGTAAACTTGTTCATCCATTTGAACTTTATGGTACCATCTATAAAATGTTAGGTAGAATAATCAAAAGTGCATTTGGGATGGATGTTGATGAAATTGTCCCCCCATGCTGAAGTTGAATACTTCAATGTCCATTGAAAGTTTAAAAAATGGTGGATTCATTGCAAATTCCACTAACATTGATGGCTTTTCAAAACATCCAAACATATGCATATAGATTAAAAAAAATTGTGTCTTAGGGTAATTCAAAAAAAAATTATAACTTTTGTTAAAATAGAAGGTATTGTCATTTTAAGTGGCATTGTTAGATACCATGGAAAATAAGGGTTTTACCCAAATGGTACTCCTACTCATCTTGATGTTTTGAGGGCTTGAAGCAGACCCCTCCTATCACCTCCCCATCATTTAAATTAAATGAAAAATTAGATGATCCATTAAGTAGGTCTCCTCTTCTACCACCTATTAATGAATGGCTACTATGATGTTTTTATCATGGTATTCTATGATTGGCTGCCTACAATGACTATTCGTTTAGTATCTCCAAATTGCCTTCCAACCTTTTGATTGAATTTTGCTTTGACCATGGTCATTATCTCCTTGTTGCCTTGTGACAATATTACCATGGGTTGGGATGGGTGTGTAATTCCTATCCTAGGCACTTGGATCCCTACAAGCCTTGGGTACATAGGTGGTCCCATCCCATACATAGGATATACCTAAACTAGGTATCCATGCATTGAAGTCACTAGCCCCCAAAACATTGGGAAGGTCGGGTGAATTATTTTTAAAAGTTCATTCCTTGGTTTAAGGGTTTTTTTTTGTTACCCTCCATGCTTACCAAGTCTATTGTCTTATTGCCCTTCTAAGCTTTAGGGGGGCTTATTTCCACGTCTTCCCTTTGAATCGATTTCCACAAAGGTGTTGAATAAACACCCTTCTATCATCTAGAATTGAAAGGTGATAATGATAGCCTACCTCTCAATACCCTATTTCACCACACAACTTTGACATAAATGGTTGATCTTGAACTTCATATTGTCTTATAATATTAAAATAGAAAATTTGTGTAATTATTTTATCTTTAACCCATAAATCTCCCATGTTTTCTACTAGATGGGAAGGTGTAAAAGTACCTTAGGTGTTTTTATGAGGGTAGACAATAAGATTTCTCATGTCCATAGGTCTTAAGGAAGGTAGATTTGCCATTTCAATGTCCTTCACCTTAGATAGTCATCTCAAATTTTCAATCTTTAAAAAAAAAAATTCACTCATATTTTGAATTGAGATTTACCGCCTCCATTTCGAAAGTAGTTGCTAATGGGACTCCCACGATAATAACTATCATGGACACTTGAATAAAATGTAATTGCCGCATTAGGTTCTCCTTTAGGAAAACATGTGATTGTCTTTTTAAATATTTATCGTCTCCCCCAATCAAATTCCCCATCCTAAAAATTTGGATGTTTTGAGGTTTTGTGCCAATTATCATTTATGCCAATTGTCTTTGATAATAGCCCAACAACAAGTCCTCCCCAAGAAAAACACCAAATGTTTTCCTACAACTTTATTTTTTATTTTTTTCCTGACTATGGAGACACACATTTCGTTCTCCTCCTCATTTAAGCCTCCCACCTAAGATCCATATTCCTTCCATTTGGAATGGTAGCAATAGGAAATATTTACCTCCCAATTTTCCATGGCTCCTTCCATGTTCCATGTAAACCCCTAGTTTCAACAATTCACTACCTTCCACAACTTCGTTTTCTTAGGGACATAAACCATTACAACTAGTAGTATAAAACTTTTTGTTGTTGTCTACCATTTGCAAAATTATTAGTTCTCAAATTGCGTTGAATAATATATAAAAACAAAGATGTCATTTCACCCCAAACAACACAAAATATTCCCAACAAAAGTTTTTGGAATAAGGTTTGTGACATGTTTGCCAAATATATATATGTGAACTCGACACATTAAGGGGAAGGTCGCCAAGTATGAAAACAATTAATTCTCCATCTCAATGTTGACTTCTATCAATTGCTCTATCTATTATAAACAAGTATTTTAAAACTCCAACATAGTCTTTTCCCGTTGTACACTAATGGCCTCCATTTTACCATAATCTTTTGTGAACTGGTCCAAGTCAATCTATAGGGTCTTAAGGTCATTACATGTTTTGAGATGGGCTTGGGTTAGCTAATTGTACTCAAATTATAGGGTTTCAACTTTCTTTATTGTTCTTTTAATTTCAACACCTTTAGCAACCAAATGTTTGTTTTTTGCTTATTGTTTGAGGAGTTGGGTTTTTACAACATCTAAGTCCTTATCTTTGTTTTGCAAGACTTGCTTGTGACTAACTAGTTATAGACAACAAGCTTGTAACTAATTATTTGTATCCTCTAATACGTTCTCAACATGTTGTACTTGAATCTCATATCAATTAGACAATTTACTGTCTAAGGCCATGTATGAGCAATTAAGGATGCTTGTTCAAAGAAAAGAGTAACCTATTTTAAGCTCTCATGTTGGGCATAGGTTGTTGATGTTGCAAGAAAAATATAAATAGGTTTAATTTGTGTTAATTTAATAAGGTTAGGTTGAACTAACTGATTAATTCTACACCTATTAACAATGGGTTACTAGCTTGTACTATAGGAACAAAAGTTTCATGAACATGTAAAGGTTCTTGATTAGGTACTTGTTCAAAATTAGGTTCACTTTGTTCCTCCATGGACTGGTTGTTCTCTATTTCAATTTAGTTTGTCTTTTTGTTATGTGGTGTTATCAGCTTCCATGTCTTCATCACTTCCCTCCATCACCATAATTCATTGAAAGGTATGAGGTCTTTTCTTTAGTGGTGAACTAGTTGGTTCTAGACTCAACTGGTCCCTAGGTGTAGATGGTTTGGTTCATGCCTTCACCTGTTGTGATTGTTGAACTAGTTGTGGCGATATGTTTATTGAGCGTATTGATTGTCGTTCATTTATAAATTGTTCCTTCATCACAACTTTAGGAAAAGCTTCTCTGGATTCCTCCACATTAGTCCTCTTTCCTTTCTCCCATATATTAATGCTGGTTTTGGAAAATCAAGGGGTGTATCCTCTTCTTATAGAGGAAATCAATGATATAAACAAACATTTATAATAGGTATAGATTAACAAGTTGTTGCCTTTCAATTGGGTGTTGCTAATCCTACTTCTATTTATTTTTTATGTTAAATCCATCAAGTCAACTCTATGGACATTTGTGTCAGCATAATATAACACCAATTAATTTTCTTCCCTTTGTTTGTTAGCTTCAAAGTGATGGCAATGTGGTTGTTGAAATATGTTAACCTTTCACATTAATAGATGATTTGTAAGATTGTTGTAAACCTGACATGATATTTTTCCTTCATTTGGATAATGTTCCATTGCTCCTTATTGATAAATGCATTTGGTCCAACGATATTCTTCAAGGCCACTTGAGCTTCTTTGACCAGTGCATTGGTTGTATCCACACCTCCCTCAACACCGACACCAAATTGTTTTACAATTAATGTTTGATCAATGGTAATTCTCTCACCATTGACAATTGCTCAAATTTGTCCATCCTATGTGGAGTCCTAGGTTTACAAAAATCCTTCCAACAGGACTGATCGTGGAACTATCCAGTGAACAACAAACAAACCTCCTAAATTGGTTTAATTTGCCCATTGCTTCTTTTTGGATCCCATTTGAATCCACTAAAGCCTTTTCTATATCTTTTTTGCTTCATCTTGATAGCCCTTGGAAACCATAAAACATAATCCCCAAACTGATATTTTGTTTCAATGTACCGATTTTGAAACCATAATGACCAATTCCATTGGTTAAAAGTTATCATGTCTTGGGTTACTAATTGGTTCTCTTGCAACTTCTCTAGCTTTAATAAACGGCTAGCTAGAACTCTAACATGGTTTGGATCATATGTTTGTCTTGGCTTGAATGGTAGCAAGTACTTTGTAGGTAGTAGTGGGTATAATCCTTAAACAAGTTGAAATGAAGTGTGATTGGTTCCAACCTTGAAAGTAGTTCTATAAGAAAATAGAAATGTGGACAAGTGTTCATCCCAATCATTTTGAATCTCATTCACCAATTTCATGAGTAATGTACTAAAAACTTTGTTAATAAATTCAACTTGTCCATTCCCTTGTGGATAATAGATAGTAGAGTTGGTGTGTTTCAGGATGAGATGATTAGTTAAATAACAAATAACATCATTAATGAAATGGGTACTTTGATCCGTTACAATAGTAAGTGGACAACCAAACCGGATAAGAATATGGTCATATAAGAATTTTGCAATAACAATTAGTGCACAAAGCTCTAGCATCCACCCACTTAATAACATAATTAGTGAAAACTAAAATATACAAATTGTCAAAATAACAACTTGCTAGTTTACTAGGTTCGATAAAATCCAATCCCCATTTCTAGAAAGGTTCTCAAGGCATAGTAGTAATTCATTTTGCAATATTTTGTGTTAATAAGCTACCTATTCATTAGCACAAATCACAAGTCCAAGTCCAACATGATTCATGAATGTCCTTATTCATGGTTGGCCACCAATAATTGACATCAAAAAAAAAATTCACAGTGATCTTTAAAGAGAAATGTCTTCCACCAAATCCACTATGTAGTTCCTATAATAAAGTTGGCACCTATTCAGGTTGCAAAACACAAAAAAACCTATTGTCTTGCCCAAATTTGTAAAGTATCCCGTTTTGAAACACAAATGGTTTAATTCTTTGGGTTGAATATTGTTGTTGTGAAGTTGTAAATCTTTCTAGCATATCCCTTCTATTAGATAATTATAAACATTCTATAATCACTTTGGTTGTAAGGTGAACATTAGTGGTTTGATTAGGTACAACAATCAATTTTGCTTGATTGGGTAATCTATTCAATGCATTTGCCATCAAATGGGATCTACCAAGCTTATAATCAATTTTGAAGTCATACTAAAAAAATAAAAATAATCACATAACTATTATGCCATAAACTTGTGGCTTATTAACTAGGTACACTAAGGCCATATGATCAACACAACACACAAACCAATTACCCACTAAATAATGTCTGAATTTGTGTAAGGCATCAACCATAGCTAATGCTTCTCTCTTAATAATAATATAGTTTTTTAAAGTTTAATTTGACAATCTGGAAGCATACATAACCAATTGGTCAAACTTACCAATCAAGTTCTATGCTAGCATGGCTCCTACTGCTAATTGAAATGCATCCGTATGAATGTGAAACTCAAGCTCCTAGTTTGGACTAATAAAAATAGGGGCTTGTATGTACTAGTCTTTCATCTCCTCCCAAACATTTTGGCATTCTTTAGTCTACTCAAAGACTTCATACTTTTTGAACAACTTAGTGATAGGTGACATGATTGAAGTAATTTTTTTGGTGAAACACCTATAAAATTGGGCCATCCCATTAAAAACTCGAATCTCCTATGGGGTAGTAGGTACTGGCATGTTTACAGAGGCTTCAACCTTTTTAGGATCCATGACCTTGCCTTCTTTGGACACTATGAATCCTAAAATGGTTCCTAAAAACACCATAAATGCACACTTGTTGGGGTTCAAATTAACACCGAACTCTCTACATTTAAGAAAACATTTTTTTAGTTTCTTAAGGTGGGTTGATATGTCATTGAAAACAATAAAGTCGTTAAGAATATCTTCATGAATACATCAATGTATTCATGAAAAGCTCTAATATTGCCCTCTAATAAGTTGGCGGTCCATTTGTGATGCCAAATGGCATCACAACCCACACAAAATCCCCCAATCTATTACAAAGGCGGTTTTGTGCTAATCCTCTAGTGCAATTGATATTTAATAATATCTTAAAAACTTATCTAAAAAGGTATAAACTTCATGTCCAGTAACTACGTTGATAACCTCATCCATAAAAAGCAACGAGTAAGGATCCTTCTTTGTTACTACATTGAGTTTTCTAAAATCAACACATATCCTCAACTTCCCATTCTTCTTAGGAACAATCGCCATTGGAGATAACCAAGTTGCTTCCTCAACCAATTTGATAAAACCAACAACATGTAACTTGTCTACATCATGTTTGACAATGGTAACATAATTGGGATTCAACTAATACCTTGCTTAATGAACAAATGGTACTATGGTGTCTAGTTGAATTTGATGTTGTGCAATTTCAAGTGGTATACCTTTCAAGTTTCTATATGTCCAAAAAAATACATCTTTGAACTCCTTTAAAAGTTTAATCAATTGATCTATGACAACTAGTTCAAGTGTAAAGTTCACTTTCACTTATTACACATTCTCCTTGGTACCTATAATGATTTAAGTCAATTGCTTATCCTTAGTAATAGTCCAACATGCTATGGTTAAATTTTATATTTGTTCCCATGCAGGTCTCTCATCAACAATCATTTCTCCAACCTCTAGGTGGAAGAAAGTTGAAAGTAAATGTTGTTTAATAAAACCAGGTGGTATAACTAATTTCACAACTAATACATCTATTGGTACAATGTGTTGTTTTAAGTTTGGTTTTGCCATGATAATATCTAGTATGTAGACCGGTTTAGGAACATGTTTAGTATGAGTAGGTACTGTTATAGTTCCTATTGAAGTAAGTATTGCTATAGTTCCTATTGAAAGCATTTCTAATTATGTGGTAAACATCACATCCTCTTCATCATCAAATATTTTAGAATGGAAAACATAACAAATTAATACTTATAGTCTTTTGGTTTGAATACCAAGTTTATTAGTAACAGGTATGGTTATTATTATACCAATTCCTTGTATGGTTACAATATTGGTCCCCCAATCGTGGGATATTTTTGCATTTTTCAACCATCGGTGTCCAAGTAACATTGAGTAATTAGAATCCATTACATTACTATTGATAACAATAAATGTAATTGTATAGGGTATTCCGTGAACAAATATCTTCAGATCCCTAATAAGATTAAGCGGCTTGGCTATGGTTTGATTTACCATGTGCAAATTATAAAGCATTGGAATAGGTTTTGAAAGACCTAATTGTATTATCAGTAATGATGTTAACTCCAAATCCTCCATCAATTAACACGTCATCAATAAAATTCTTACCAACTTGGACTTGAATCACAACCATTTGATGATCAATATCTACTATTGCACATGTAAGCTTAGGTTGAATATGTTTAGGTTGGACTGATTGAAAAGGTTTAACCAGTTTGAAAATGTATCGTTTAATGTTTAACACAATCTTCAGAAGTTGTCCAAATTTAATCACATATTTAATCCAAATTTTAAGTATTGATGTCTTTCAAAATCTCCTCCAAAGTCTTTTCTAGTGTCATGGTTTGTGATGTCAATTGAACATGTTGCTTATTTGTAACCAATTGGCTTAGTTTGAATGAAATGGTATGTTTAAATCAATAAATGTTTACAATGTTGAGTCATTTCTCTATAATTCCCTGATAGTACGAACAAAAAAAACACGCAATTGTTCCTATGCTCACCAATTATAAGCTGTTGCTTTTACTTTCACCGGTTCTCATTCTCTAAAAACCTCTTATTCTAATGCTTGGCTGCATGTCGTGACAATTGCAACTACATTGATTGGGACATTATTAGGTTTAGGATTTTTTTATATTATAGTAGGAGTAATGTTTGGTTTAATTTGGAACATATTTTGAACTTTTGCCTTTCTAGAACAATTAAGAGCATGATGCTTAAAACTAGAACATATAATACAAGGATATTTTGATGGCACTCTGGCTGGTTTAACAAGTTGTGCAATCACCTTAGTTACTGGTTCAACAACTTTAGTGGGTACAACAGGAAATGCCACTTCTTCCCTCTTTCCGTTATGTCATGTTTTTTTTGCATGACTCGTTTTACCATAGTTTAAACATGTTAATTGTTGCTTATAAGTTGTATAGGTGACAATGGGCCATGTAACCGGTTTGAACTATGGTTGAATTATCAAAGTGTTATAATTTGTTATAACCAATCCACTTTCCTCACAAATTATTACAATTTCCTTATGTTTAATTAGAGTATTTCTTGTCATATCTGCCGTTGCCATTCTAAGGTATGGTTGTAGACCTATTCTAAATATGGCAGTAAGGAAAACATTAATAGCTTTCATTTGTAAACAATTAGCCAATTTAAGCAAACATTTGTAGTAAACTTTTACTCATTCACCAACTTGTTGTTGAAGATTCCTTAACTGCATATAGACTTTTTCATCATTATTCACAGTTCAAAAATGCTTGTAGAATGCTTGTTCCAACTCATCAAAGGTGCAACTAAGATGATCTTGTACAAAGTTCTCACCTTATTT
>Ga0116228_10001481_pt1 | contig 19560 bp, 10 predicted proteins | sample S1TSphfallax_2_FD_89694 | JGI IMG/M metagenome (GOLD analysis project Ga0116228, IMG submission 89694) | Host-associated microbial communities from peat moss isolated from Minnesota, USA - S1T2_Fc - Sphagnum fallax MG | ecosystem: Host-associated > Plants > Peat moss > Unclassified | place... | reverse complement strand
TTTAGTATTATTAATAAAAATATGTCTATTATGTAGTTTGTTTTTATTTTAAGGGTGAAAAAAAAAAAATATGAAAAAATTTTTTCAAAAAATTAAATAAAAAAATAAAAAAAGGGGAAAAGGGGGGGGGGGGGGGGGTGGGATTTAGGGTTTAAACATATGTGAAGTAATACAATTTCATTATATATCTTTTTCAAAAATAGTGGAAAAAATTTGTTTAGAGAGATCACACAAAGTTAAGAGACATATATTTTCTTTTGGTTTAAAAAAAAAAAAATTGATTGTTTTTTAAGATTAAGTTTTTTTTTCGGTGTGTAAATCTTTGTAGTTTAAAAGCTTTAAAATTTGGTTTCTAAATTTTTTCCTATGTTTATTTTTTTTGCATATATAATTTGTATAATGTGTATAATTTTTTGGGTTTAGGGCATATATCATTAGGAATTTTTTTTGTTAGGGTTCATATAATTAGGGTTGTAATAGGGCTTATGGAAAAATATCATTTGGATTTTAGGGTTAAAGTTCAATATTTCCTAACCCACTTTTGTTTAAATGTAATACCCATATCATATTGTGATAATTCATTAACCCTTAAACATAAATTATATATTTTAAATATTTGATTCCTTGCCAATACATTATGAAATTCATGTTTTCAAAATTATTTATTCACCTTATATATGATTTAACATATATATAAATGAACATAATGCAAAATTGGTCACATTGATGATATAGGGGGTTAAGGTTTAATGTAAAATTTACTACTTAGTGTTAGAATTATGGTTTAGGTTTAGAGTTTAAAACATATAAATTAATGAACAGTTTTTTTACAAGTTTATAATAATTAAAATAAATTTAAGGTGCATTTTGGGCAAAAAACTTAAAGTTTCAACATATGTAAAACAATGCAATGTCATTATATATATATATATATATAAATAAAATTTGGAAATATTACCAAATGGTAAGATACATACCTTTTTTTTATGTTTCTTTAAATGTAATACCCATATTCAAGTTCGTTTCAATATAACCTTTAGGTGATTTAGATAACCTAACGTGTAGACCAACCCTAAATGCGATACCCACATGTAAGGTCATTTCAAAATAACCACTATGTAGTTTGGATGGCCTTTCAATGAAAACCAAAGCTTATATGTAATATTTGCATGCGAGTTCATTTTGAAATAATCCATAAGTGAATAATCAACCCTAAATGCAATACCCACATGTAAGGTCATTTCAAAATAAATGGTTTGGGTACCCAAAATATGTCTATTTATATACCTAAATTAATTTTATGATAATTAATCATCATGAATAATTATCAAAAATAATGATTTGCATAACTTATCAACATAAAAAAAATATAAAAAATAAAAAATTAAATATAAAATTATTGATTTGATTTTTAAATCTAAATTTAAATTATTTGAATAATTAAGGTTCAACCAAATAATCAGTTAATTGATATTAAGAAATAAATTATTTTTTAAATATGATAATCAAACATTTACACTATCTAAGATTTTTTAGTAATTCCTTAATTATGAAATTATTTATTAATATTTAGACTAGATTATTATGTCATATGAGTCCTATAAATATTACAATGGAAACCTATATGCAAATATTGCAGAAAATGTTGAAAATCAACAACTATTTATGGACCTACATGCGGGTAATGCAATGGATGTTAAAAATTAACAACTATTACGAGACCTATATGTGAGTATTGTAATGGATGTAAAAAATCAAAAACTATTACGAAAACTATATGCGAGTATTGTAATGGATGTAATAAACCAGCAACTATTATGAAACCTATATCCAATTATTGTAATGGATGTAATAAACCAACAACTATTATGAAACCTATATCCAATTATTGCAATGGACGTAAAAAAACCAAGAACTATTACGAAACCTATATGCGGGGATTGCAATGGTTGTAAAAAACCAGCAACTATTACGAAACCCATATGCGAGTATTGCATATTTGAAATGGCCTTATGGAAATTATAATAGAGAGGATGTGGGTATTGCACAATGTTCATTTTAATCTTTATAAACCCTAGACAAATTAATGTTACCTATTCATATGGGCCTATTTAAGATTTGATTTTGACATCTAAGGTACTAAGAAGATTATGAAAAAGAAGACATATATGATTAACCATATACCCATCAAATAAGTGTGATTAAAATAAAATATTATATTGATAAAATATGTACAAAAATGGGTGGATCAAAATTGCTAAAAAACCTAATGAAGAAAAAAAGGTTATTTATAACATATCAAAGGACCAAAGTTCAAAAATTGGGTAGTAAAAAAAAAGGGCTGAAAAAACCTAGCTAATTATCTAAAGTGAAAACCCTAAACCATATCATTATCTACAATCTTGTGTTTAGTTCAATAAACATGTGTCGCATTTACAACTTTTGTTACATGATAAGCAATGTACGAATGGCGGCGTTGCATTTCAAACTGAACTGCATTTGCAACAAACTTTTCCTTTGTTGTCTCCTGAACCCTATAAACACTCAAAAACCATCAAATTAAACCCTAACACACCTTGGATGAATTTTTTTTATACAAAAAAAAAAACATTTATTATTAATGTTTCTTACCCTCCATGAATCATTATAAATTCATGGAAATCTAATACATCTATCAATTGTTCTATTCGATTTGCATTATTGGACTTTTGATCCCAATTTTTGACATCCCATGCCATCTTCAGGCGTCATACATATACACCACGGGTGGATCAAAAAATCTCTTGTAAATTTTCATCCTTCTCCATTTGTGATGTTGCATCTTGAGTCACACTTCTCACACCCTAAACATTAAAACCCAACACTTGCAACAATTGTTCTGAAACTAATTTGACCAAAGTTGGTTTTGGGAATGGTGGACATTGTTGTGCGACAGTTACTAGCTTATCCCACTTGCGTTATGTTTTGACACAAACACGACTAGCAACCTTTTGATCATTTCGCCTTTGCACGACCATGGCATTTCCTAGGATGTGAGCATTCATTTTAGCATGGTCTTGATGTTAAGGACCTTTTTCAGAAGTTGAAAGCTTCCCAAGTTTAGCCTTTTTTGCCACCAAGCCATGCACCTCCTTCGAATGCTTGGTCAATAACCATTTGGCACAATATGCAGCAATGCAAGTGCCAACTTTATTCTTCCATTTTGACCCAACCTTCATCTATTATTTGTCCTTTTGGGCCAAATTAGGTGGACAAGGGGGTGCCGGTGGTTGAAAAAGCCTAGTCGGTTTCAAGTTCTGGACCTAAACCAAAAAATATAAAAAATAAATCATGACTTTGTAATTAAAAAATCTTAACCTTAAAACCTTACACATAAAAAAATTGAAAAAATACAATGTAGGTATTGCAAAAAATAAAATCACACAATCAGATACAACTCCTACGAACTTTAATTGTTTTCGGGTATTTCAATAAAAAAAATTTGACAAAAAAAATCATGCACCTTCCATCAAATGATGGAAGTTGTGGATATAATTAAATTTTAAAAAAATTATACAATTACTTTTATCTGCATTTAATTTAATGTACGTAAATTCTAAAACAATTTAACCAACCATTTTTTGATCGAAATCCTTAATCTATATTGAAAGTGATCTCACCATTTGAATTGCAAACTATCATCATTATCAACTCTAAACCAAATAGATTGCTTGTGAACATCAATTCTCAATTTTAATGGAACAACATTTTGCTCCTAAGGTTGATGGAGAAACATTTTACTCATTAATTGTATCTTCTGATGAAATAACATTTTGCTTGTGAACTTCCAAATCACCGCCACCTTTTTTCAATCTCCTTCTTCTAGCCATTACAACCTTCGTCATTAAAAAAACCACCATTTCATTGTTAATTGTCAATTTTAATGAACTAAACCAAAAGGACCAAAGAAAACGAAAAAGAAAAAAAGAAAGAAAGAAATTGCTTGTTGTCAATGCCTTCTTCATAACACCATCGCCATAGAAGAAGACGACGACATTGATGTCGTCACCTTCTTCACAACAAAACCACCGAAAAGGCGACAGTAGTTACTATTGCCATTTTTTTGTAGCTACCATTGCCTTCTTCGCTGCAACATAACCAAAAAGAGAAGGGCTTAAGGGAGGGAGCTTACCTTCAAGCTCCTACTTTGGCCTATCAGTTTTGGCTACCTTTAAGTGCGTTGTCCTAAGTCCCGCTTCAAGCGCTCTCGAGCTATGAAAATGGAGTTCATGGGTCATGTTTCAAACGTGTTGTCATGGCTCCTACTTCAAGCGTTCCTGAGCTCTAACAATGGAGTGAATTGAAAATTAGGTGAAGTGGGTAGGAAGGGGGAGGTAGGTAGGAGGGAAAAACTTTGAGGTAGAAAAGAGGTTGAAAAAACCAAAAATTTTGGGCAAGGGAATATGTGTTTTTGATTCATCCCCAAAATGGTCTGAACGACCTCATCCTCAACTAGTGCAGTGGTGGCTATTGGTTCATTCCAACCTATTTTGTGCACCTAACTAATTTGGAGAAGAATACAAAGTGTCTTCATGTCAGCCATCGTGGACATGTCATCTCTTGTGTGAGGGTTGGGCTTTCCATATGAAAATTAACTTCAGGGATGTTCACGAATTCCTACTTTGGGTGGGGGAAGGAGGGATGATTGGAAGGAGTTCTATAATGGATGCTACAACTTTGATCTTTATGTGAAAAGGGTTAAATTGAGCTCGTTAAATGATTTTGGCGTGGCAACTACATGCCTTAACATTGGAAAGGCTATAAGCATGTATAGAAACTTTAACATTATAGAATCTCCATTCACAACAACTAAATGGCCTACACACTATATTTGTGGTGAAGTGAGACACTTAAATAGTGTGTAACTAAGTTTGGACTTGTAAATATGTGGAGATACATTTCCCTCCAATAGGGTCAATAAAGAGATTTAACAAGGGGTTTTGTATCGACAACCATATTGATTGGCCCAAGTTGGTATCAATTAAGTTGCCTCTTTCATTATACTGTCTACTTTTTCATGTTTATGGCTAGGGATGGGGCAATCGTTAACAATGTATGTTGTACGTGGTAAACATTAATAGGGGCCAAAATGGGGGGCCTACAAGGACATCCAATAAGGAAGGTAACTTGTTTGTTCGCTCTGTCCATAGGGAAGAGCTTACACATTTGTGCTGGATTTGGGGATAAATTTTTTGCTCAACTTGGAACCATTGTGTGAATGACATGTGGACATTCATCTGCTCATATAAGATGGACAATTTCCACATGCATCTAGATGAAAAAATTTACACCCAATATTGAAAGTTTTTGGTTTAACTTTGAACTCACCATACAAAGCGGAGTCATGACATGATGAATTGCTTCTCGTTTGTCACATTGAGATCTCCCAAACAATCCAGCACCTCTTGCCACCCTCTTTGTAGTGTTAGAAAGTTTTGCATGAGTAGGTAGGGATGCACTAAGGTGTTCTCTTCATTTTTATACCAACACCAACAATGCAAAAGGTATTGAATATTCAACAATTTTGGCATTGAATTTTTAAAATAAAATTAAAAAAATTACTTAAAAAAAATTAGGCATGTGTTTCATATTGTTCAAAAAAAAGAGAACCACACAACTCACAATGTTATGAGGTTATCTGAACGTATAGGGTAGACTGGCCCATTATTGATCACTTGCCTATGACCAAACATTTATTTGTATTTTCGTCATGTGTGTTTCATTTTGAGTGATTTAAAATGTTATGGGAGCGCTACCTCAAGCTCTAGAAATCATCTTTGCAATGCAAAAGAAAAAGAATAATGAAAAAACAACAAGAAGAAAAAAAAGCTTTCCAACTTACAAAACACATTTTAATATATTTTCTTCCCTTTAGACCCCTCTTACTTTCAAACTTCATAACTTTCTTATGTCTTATTCATTTAAAATGATTTAAAGTGCTATAGGAGCTCCACCTGAAGTTCTACAAATCATCTTGGAAGTGTAATAGCAACAGAGCAACATACAAAGAATTGTTTGGGTGTTAGAAAACTGGCTTTGGTAATGTTTGATGGTTTGTTTTTTTGAGTTCTTGACTCCCTTTACTTTGGGTGGTCGTAACTTTCTCATTTCTAATCAGTTTTCAACGATTGTTAGTGTGTCAGATGCACCAAGAGGTGGGGTTCAAGTTTTGTTTGGACACCAGAAACAACAGAGCCCTCCCCTTGGATCCGGCTTGCCCTGATATCCGGCCTGCCCTCAGCACTTAAGTGTTTGGTCACTGGCCAGTCTACCCTAGAGATCCATGATTCAGTTCTGGTTTTTAAAATGTTTCAGAATCAGAGAACCACTGATTCTGATTTTCTGGGAAAAGCCAGAATCAAAGAGTCGTTGGGTTTGGTTATTTCAATCTGAACCTCAAAGAACTGATGGTTTTCGTGAAAGACTGGTAAAGAACCGGCAGTTTTTTAGTCAGGTGTTGGATATGAGAGCCATGGTTACATATCGGAACCAGTTCTTTTGATATGTTGGGAACCACAGTTGTGAACCCTTAGAACCAGCCTAATGACCTTCAGGGTCTATTCCTGTTTATGATAACCGCCCAACACTGCCAAAGCAGCGCGAAAAACGAAGAAAATTTGGTAAATCTCCTTGGCCTCTGAACAAATCTTGTGTGCGTTAGGGGCTTTTAACATTGTTTGCCAGTCAACATATTTCCTGACACCAAGTAGCATGGGAACAATCTCTCAAAATCACAAGGGGCTGCAACAAGGAGCAAGAGGAAAATTTGGTGATTGACTTTCCTAAATCGTTCCTGGTTGGTAGTCAGGAGTTACACATTTTGAAATTATAGGCCCTGCAGTAATACGCCACTCTATGCCTGCATTAAGGTCTGGGGTGGCAGATTATGTCATATTTTCTTGACCACATTCTATGACATAATCTTCCAGTGATGATCATACACTCATAATAGTGACCAAAATGTCCTTTGAACATGATTTTTTTCCAAAGGGTTGAATCTACCACCCCCAGACTTTAATGTCATGGAATGACCTTGCCCTTTCCCATTATGTTGAGTGCATGACCTAGCTCACTCTAATGGGCTGACTTTCTTTACCCAACATCAGGGCAGGAGCTTGACTATGCCATAGCTAGTGGGTGTAGTTGTTCTCAGCTATCTATGTGGTGGTGGATGGAACTAATGAGTATCAGCTGGTAACAAGCACTTTGAGTTTCTTCTGTATTGTTTTCTCAGAAGCTACTTTGGAACTTGATTAAGCTAACAGGCGCTTGTAGCGACTTGGGATAGGTAAAATAAAGTTTTGGGTTAGTCTTATGCCATCTACTGATTGAATGACTCATGGTGACATATTAATGTAAATGCTACATGTAGGAAAGGTCACTGAAATCATTCACCTGTCTGATAAGGTGAGCAAGATCCTTTTCACTACCAAGATATTTGTGTGAAGGACTTGACGACTCACTCGGTCTATGTCAAGATATTTGTTTTAAGAACTTGATAAGTCATTTGGATTACAAAGATAATTGTGTAAGAACTTGACAGTGTGGAATTGGGAGACTTAACTATAATTTTCCCATAACTAAACACGTAATTAGGTCCAACACTCCAAACTTGCTTTCACGATCAAACAATGCATAGTGATAGGTTATGTGTTTATGATTTGAGGAATTGTAGACTTCTCATAAACAACCATATATTAGGTGAATAATGTTGGCTCTTTTTAAAGATGTAAAATTTATTTGTGTTCAATTTCAACTCTTAATCCACAATGAATTGGTGAATGTTTTCTAGCATGAATTACCATGTCTACACCTACATTTATCATTGTCCACAATCAACAACCAAATAATAATAAACCCTCACAATATCATAGCACATAGAATGTCATTTACTTGCAAATCATAATGCAAGTATACAAGCCTAACAAGCACACATACATGTACAACCAAAACCAAATTTGCACTAAAGGTGTTCTCACGCACAAACATGTTCTAAAGTCCTTAAATAGAAAGGAGGAGACTACAAAGCACAAACATGGGTATAACCCTAAACATTTAAAATTTTGAAGCCTCATTCACATGAAATTAGATTCCAAACCTGAAATAAAAATTACATTTAACTTAACTTAATTTAGCCTAGTATTAATTCAAACTTAAGTAGGTAGGCCAACCAACAATTGGCAACATACTTGTGAACAAAAAATGTAATTATTATGTCACCAAAGCAATTAATCATTGTCCCAAACCTCATTAAAGTTCATGATTTTTGGTTCAACAATTATGAAACAAATTCTATGTTTGTGGGGCTATTACATAATTTTAGACGGAAATGGAGTTCTTTTTAAAAATGAAAAGAGCTATTAAATCCAAATGGAATTGAGCATGTGACATGGTTGAAAGGTACACATTAATTTTATTAAATTTTCAATAGCTTAATGATAATAAATCATGACTGTTATCATTTTTGTGTGTTATCTAGTTGTTATGTGGTTCTAAATAAAATATTTAAAACAACATTATCAAAATTATTTCAACTCACAAGGCGACTTGGAGAATAAGATGCAAATCAAAACGTTAAAAAAAAAGAAAAGTGTAAGCATTAAAGGAAAATGTATGGCAAGAACGAATAGAATGGAACCTACTCACAACTATGTCAAGACTAATGGTTTGCATGTTACATGGAATGGGATGAATTGTAATAAGCACATCAAATATTGATGATACAATATTTGTCATCTACCAAACCATGCACTTAGGTTAGATAGAAATTGTAATAGAATAATTCAATTTTTTCAAATTTTATTGGTTAACGTCTAAGGGACATTTATCATATATTTAATTGTGGAAAGTTTCCATTTTCAATGCACATAGCTAATGATTGAAAATTTTCAAGAACCAAATCAAGCAATTGAATTTTTTTGATCTCTATTAAGAAATGTTTTGGGTTTTGCTCAAAAATTTGTAGTCATTCAATCAACAATGGCTCAATCTCCACCATTGATCCAATGACTGAATTGTATTTGTTGCCATTCACAAAAATTCAATTGTTGCTTGAAAAATTTGGTCATCAATTTTTGGTTGCCTTCAATCATCAACTTAGTCAATTAAAAAAAATTGGTCACCTGATCAAGATTATTATGTCAGTGTCAAAATAGGGTCATGACATTTTATGTTTAAATTGACGTGTCAAATCATGACAAATGCCTTAACATTATGACAACCTTGAATTGTAATTACAATCAACAAAAATGAAACATGAATGTGTAATAAGTTTTAATGGTCATTGTTAGAAAAAGATGCAAAGTTGAAGGTTGATATTAGATTAATGCATGCCAAGTTATTAGTTTCATTATTTTAATTAGGAGGTAAACATAATGGTTTGAGATAGGTAAATTAAGTATAAGGGCATAAATTTATATCACCTATCAATTGAATGATGTCTCCTCGTGAAGGTCAAACTTACATACTACCATTATATATGTTTACTAGATTATTTGATGATTCACTAGACCTATCAAAATATATTTGTATGCAATCCAATGGGTTATTGTTCATGTAAAGAGATTTGTCTTAGAAAAAAAACAATGAATCACAAATATTTTTTCCATTATCAAGGATATTTCAAGCTCCAACTTGCTTTCATTGACAAGAGATAAGATTATTTGTGTACATGTAATTTGTTGAATAAAACTTTATCATGATTAACCACATGAAGTGGTTAATTAATGTTGTTATTAAACACTATTTTATTGTGTTTTGAAAGTTAGTCCCCATGCATTGGGGATATGTGTTGTGTCAACACTTTGTGAACATAAAATATAATTATCATTAATTTTGCAAATCATATTCTCAAAGCTTGCAAAAGTCTAGCAATTTATATATATTTTTGTAAGTCTAGGATACAACAACAAAATAAATATGAATTGACATCTCCAATTCAATTCAACATATTTATGTGGTGAATGTTTTGCTTTGCGATTAAAAATAAAACAATAGTATTCTTTGAATCTACAACTTATGCACAATGTCATGCAACTATTACAAAACCATAATTTTTGTGCTAGTAGCATTGAAACTAAGTTCAATGTAAAGCCAAACTAACTAGTTTAAAATTAATGATTGTGTCCAATTTGACAAACATCAAAACTAGGTATGTTCATTTTGATTGAGAAAAACTATCTAGTCAATTGAACATCATTTTATACAACTAGTGAATATGATTAAAATTAGTCATCCAAACATGACACATTGGGATTATAATGCTACTTTTGACAAAGTGGCAATATTCTTAAACGTTAAATATTATTATTTATTTATTTATCTAATTACTAAAACAAGGGTGCATAGTTCAAATGTGGTATCAAACATGAATTAATGACATTCATTAATTTCATTATATAAACTTATTATAATCAAATACATTACATTAAGGTTTTTGGAATACAATTTCAAATTAATGTATAATAGAAGTGAAATTCATTTTATTGTGATATTTTAAAATAATTTTTTTAATAAAATATTATACTTGTATTATGCCCCAAATTTATTTATTTATTTTTTTAAACATTTGGAAATGAAGACATTATAATTTTATATTAAATGTAGAATTGGAATAAATTGGCTCAAATTAAATATATATACTTTAATTTAAGGCCCAAATTATTTAAGTAAGAACATCACATTCAAATTTTTGAATTGAATATTTCAAATAATTTAATTCCTTTCTACATTTTGAAATTATACATTACAAATTTCAATGTAATTGTGAAATCAATTTATTATGAAAATACTTAATTGAATAATAATAATATAATAAATGAAGTTCTAAAAAGTTGTGCATTAATTTATATATTTTGTGATAACAACCATCGTCACCAATAAAGGTCTTGTATTGTGGTAAAAGAAAAGAAGCTTCAAATTTCATTTTGAACCTAATGAACATAATTGATTTTGAACATAATAATTAAGTTGATATTGTAAAAAATAATAATGTTAATTACACATATGTCAAGCCAATGTTTCAATGATATGTCACAAGTTCAACAATTTGTTAATAACTAGTTATAAAGGGGGAAAAACCTTTCTTTTGGGTATTGGTAGCAAGTCCAAGGTGAGGATATGTCATGGTTTCAACCCAATGTTTGTAGTTCAATAAAAAGAGGCAATCCTTTGTTTTTTTTTATTTGATTAAATTATTTGAAAATTATAAAAAATGAATTAATCTAACCATATCAATTAACAATTAATCATCTTAATGACTTCAAACTTAGTCATTTTAGTTGACATAAACTTAATCAAGTTTGTGTAGAAAATGATTGGTTTGTTATGATTGAAATCATTTTTGTCCAATGTCCATTATGATTGAATATATAATTAAAGTTAGTACATAAAACTAATGTAAATGGTGTGCATTTTCAATTGTATCATCTTTCATTTTCAAATGATTTTTTTGTTGAAAATAAAACTTGAATACAACATTCAAAGTTACAACTTTTTTGAAATAATTAGACCAATTTCAATTAATCCTACCACCTTAATTAACTATAGTTTTAAAAAAGGCTTTGGGTGTAGATGTTTCCTTGGAGTTGTGTGTTTTACTATCTAATGAGACATGCAAGGTTATGCAACCACCACATGATGATAAATATTAGGGTTTGAAAAGGGAATGATTGGTCCATCTTATGTACATTCTACGTTTTGACATTTAATGTAATATTTTTGGGTTTGCTTCAACAAAATTGACCCATCCCTAATAGCACCAATTGGTTTCTTTTTCCATAAAATTCCAACAATATTTTTGGTTGGGCATGTAACTAATTGCCAATGTACAATCAACCCACTTATATAACATGTTTAGACCCAATGTTCAACTTTCCACCAAAAAAAACCATTTAATAAAAGGTTTTTGAAAGTTTGCATTTAATTATTTTGTTGGATTTTTTTTTTCCAACAATAAAAACAAACCCCTAGAACTTCAAATCTACAAATGCATAATTTAAAGGCTAATTTTCCTAATGAACACATGATGTTTGAACATCCAACATAGTAAAACAAGCATATCCATGTTTTGTTCAAATAGAGAAATCATATCATGATAATTTAATTGATCATGAATTATCAATCTTGTGTCGTCATAATTCATGGGAAGATGACAATCTTTTTTAACACATTGTATGTTCAATAATGTAGTTTATATGCAAATTCAACTCTATACTTGGTAAAATTAGAAGAATTGTTATCCTTTCAAAGAAATATACCTTAAAACATTGAAATATTTTTTTAAGAGTGATTTATTAAAAGAAAAGAAAAAAAATTCCATGATATGGCAATACTACAAAATATCAAATATGTGTTTTCTTGTGGTTGCTACACATGGTGACATGAAAAGCCTTCCCTACCTTGTCATTTCATTGTGCAAGTTTTCAAACATCAAGATAGGAAGCTCAAATAATCTTTTGTAAACATAATTGACCCCATTTGTTTGTACAATGATCTAAAGATGGTGTATGTTAAGGTTTGAGTCACAAACATGATTTTGACTAAAGGAGCAAAGTAATCAATAGAAAATAGTTTTGAATCCAACTCAATAAAAAAAGCAATCAAGTCAAGTATTGTGATTTAATGCCCAAGAATTACAAGGCCATCTAAAAGCTAGTAACATGATTGTCTTTTTTTAACTTGTTGGAGGAGAACAATTTTAGAATCCATTAGAAACCATGCTGGGATAATTTTGACATAGCAAATGAGAGAATGTTCCTTGTTCCATTATGATTTATGGTCATTATGGATTTGAAGGTGAATTGAATTAATTTGAATGACACTCAACACAACCATGTTATGCTCCATCAATGAATGTTTTGTGATGTGATTGTTATTATCATACATTATTCTCACTAATGGGATAGTTGTGAAAATCCACAATTGTTGTTTTGAGCTCCCTATTTTGATGATCTTTTATGGACATAAGCTTCAAAACTATTGACAAGGATAGTATTGGATGCTAAAAGATAAAGCTGATTTCACTATTTAATGATATTGCCCCAGTTGATGAAAAGATTAAAAAGCCATATAAAGTTCAAACTTCAAAGTGACTATATAAACTGGATTGATTGCACCAGTTAGATTAATTATTGTGGAAAGAATCTTTAGAAATTTCTGAAAGCTATTTTACCCAAAAGTTTCTAATCAGTGAATGCTCTTGACATGAAATGCATGTTTAAATATTCCTATCTTTCTTTAGAAGAGCAAGAGAGCATACATAATACCACCTAGCACCTTTAGGACACTGCAACATGTAAAAGCTTGGTATCTATCACTTGGGCCCAAATTCTTTAGGAGATTGTGAGCGATGATCAATGGCAGAAGTAGACCTTTATTTTTTTCTTTTTGGGGGGGCGGGCGGGGCTGGGGGGTTGTTGAAATTGGAGCAATATGTGCTTACTTCCAGTTCATGCTGACACAAGTTTGAGCTCAACACGAGTTTGTCGTTCAGTTTGGTTCAATTACCCAATTGACTAAAAGTTGTATGATCTGAATACTAGTCTGTTATTTACATTTGTGGAGGCTGGTTCGTTGACAAAATAGAGATAGATAAGTTATATACTAGCAAAAGTTGTGAGTCCACCGCCCAACTCAAATGGATCTATATATTGCTAAATGATTGGGATGGTTGATTGGGTACCAGGTTAAGTGAGAGAAGAAGCTACTCATAAGGGTGCCTCTTTCCAAGGGGGCAGGAGTAGAGTGAGGTTTTTTTTCTTTTTCTTCCCCCCCCCACCCCCTCCAAATTTGTCAGGGTGGTCGGTTGGCCATCATCCACCAGAGGACTTAGCCAAATTTTTTAACAAAAGGAAAAGTACAAAAATTTAGGATTCCTTGTATATTTTTGCAACATATGAAAACCTATTATCTAAATATTGCAACTTCAAATTTTTTTTCCTCATAAATGTGGTGACTTGGGTCCATTTATTTATTTATTTTCCAAAAAGGGTTCTTTGTACCATTTGCAACTCCACCAGGGTTTGGTTGGCAGGATGCAAAAATTTGCACGGAAAATAAAAAGCAGGACTCACAATTTTTGCATCCAATGTTTAAGCTCCAAAAAAGTATCACCAGTTCACCGACATCAGGTTCCAATAGGTAGCCAACAACACAAAAGGATGCTTGGTTTTATTTTTTACTTTCATATGTTGTTTAGCCAAATTTGGCGAAATCATCTTATGGATGATCAATCACAACTGGGGTTAAGCCTTTTCTTTATGGGCAATATCTCACCAAAATGTGAAAAGAAGTGATTCTGAATGTGTTCATTCACCGGAAGTGAGGGAAAAACAAACAAAAATTGACACCAGATACATGTAGAAGGATGATAAAAGATTTGTAGTTTTTTTCTAGTTTGTAGCCAAATCATTTTAGGGACGATTGCCACTCTTTCTAGATCTTCTTCAGAATGAATGATGATCACTTTAGCTACAAACAGGAATTCCTAAAATAATACTGTTGGGGTTACATTACAAAATTGGAAAAGAAACACACAGTGCGCACACACACAAGGACTCAGGACTCAGGAGCACTCGGCACACAAATCAATCCTACCGAGGCAGGTGCACACATGAAAAAAACACCTGAGTACATAATACGTTTTTGACATATCTACGTACAAAAGTACCCCACTGTCACTCCGACGTACAAAAAGATGAGACATGAATATAGTATGTTCAGATGTGAGGAGACGATCGATTTGTGTGAGGCCAAGTGAGGCAGTCTTTGGCGGAGAAATCGCTTTTGAGACTTCCTTGAATTGGGCTTTTGAGACTTTACTTGCATACACTCCGTCAATGGCGTTTGGAGTGACGGTGCAGGAACGCGCAGGCGAGGTCACTCCATGAGACGACCCGGTCCGACACAACCACCGGGTTGCGGATGTCGGTTGGTTTTTGCGCTGCCTCCGTCTGGCTTATGTCTGGGCCCGGCAACAGAGGACGTGGAAATTGCGTCGCCCCCTCCCCTCCACCCCCCCCCGGGAAGCAAGCAACCGCCCTGCCTGCCGGAAACTCCTCGGTTTCCCAAGCTCCGCCGGCTGGCCGGGCCCCAGATCCGATGCTGCGCTCCTGTCTCCGAAGTCCCCGACATCAGCGCTTTTTTGCCAAATAAAAGTTCGTGAATTTTTTTCCTTTTTCCAGCTTCAATACCTTTAAGAATTATTGGAACTTGGGTGTACATGCAATTTTTTGAAATACCTAGTCATATATATATAATTTTCTTCATATTGGGTACATGAATGAATGCGCCTTCTGTGTGCAGGCTCTAACTCCAATGGGGTAGTACAACAACATCTTCATTGGCTCGAGGGGTTTGCTAAAGCGTCTTACAAACTGAAGTTCTGGGGGGCGGTGGGGGTATTGAAAATTTAATATGTAGTTGCTATATTCCTGTAATCTTTTAAAGCGGCAAGTCTCCAATCGACCCACATCGCTTATATTCTTCCTCAGCACGCTTTTTCAACCCTGCTGGAATATTTCATTCCAAAATCAAAACCCTTTCTCTTTTATGTGTTCTGACTTAGACAATAATATTGAAGTTTGGATTGCTATCAAAGTGCCAAAAGCAAACGCATTTCTCTTCGCTTGAAGCGTCACATGATGTCTTCGTAGTACTTGTTAGTGATCTCTTTTAGCACTCATGAGATCATTACTTCTTCTCCTCTTGTAATGGTTTCTTCACTGTTCTCAATGTTCTAACATTCAAGCTGATAGCTTTCTGCCATTAGTGTTTTCCTCCTGCGAAAATATATATACAGATAAAGCAGCCTTGATCAAAGAAGTAGAAGCTAACATTTTATTTATTTATAATTCTGTTCGTTCTTTTAAGATGGATGAGCCAGGTTGCATACAAGTCAACGTGCCACTTAATCGTTGATTCTTAGCTAGTGATGGACACTTAATAAAGAAGAACAGGGTCAGAAATTGTCTTCTGACCCAGCTTGTAATATACATTGTGACTAGTGCGACCAAAAGAGATGATTGTTGGAAGGAGAGACACGCTTCCTGTAAGTACCTGAAATCGTCAAACGAAGAAGGGAGGTGGGTTTTGTACAGGACAAAACAGGCGCCACCCCCGCCCCGCTCCCCTTTGGATGTGATCTGCAATATTCTCCAGAGTGAGAGAGGAAGTCTAGTCTAGTGTGCCAAAGCCTGCACAGGAATCAAAGCAAATCCACTCGATAAATTACATAAGGAGTGGGGTAGCTGCCATGTGGCGCTACTGATTGGACATTACAGTGATTCTTAATCCGCATACACTTGTCGTATGCACGTCATGGCGTTTGTTGTAAGCAAACAGCAAAGATTGGATTGACCGCTTCTGGAAGTGGGGTCGTGAAGCAAAACTCATTACAATAATAATACTCAAAGTTATCTGCAAACTCGCCCAGTCTTTGAGCCCTAGTTTGACCCACCTGCAATCCCCTGTTTCATCCCCAATTTGAGTGTAGTGGACGATGCGTTGTCTAGTCTTCTAATATTTCAAATTTTAATTGGATGGACCCAAATTTTGGACATAGAGTTGTTGTTGACAAGGCATAATGAGAAAGTTCCATTAAATTAAAAATGTCACCCGAGGTACTACTGTGCTTGAATACACACACTTCAATAGGAATCTGAAGGTCAGCATTCTTGAACATGACAACCAAAAACTATAAAGCAATCATCGACACTCCTGTGGTGGATTCAGGCAAGAACCATGTTGGGTTACAATCATGCAATGGTTTACAAGCATGATTTATTGGACTTAGTATTGGAGAAGGAAAACAAAACTTTGTGGGAGATTAGCTTGGATGATGTCCTTGTTCCCTGGTTATGTTGGGACCCTATAACTAGGGTCTTGAAAATAGGGTGGTAATAGAATTGTCATTGAACAAATAATTATGTTCTGGTCTGCCTTAATTGGCTCAATGGCCAAACCAAAAAAATAATTTGATGTTTTTAAGCCTATACATGATAGTTGATTTATTCAGTGTTATTTGAAAAAATTATATATTATGTGTTGTCAACAACACCTTGAATTTGCACTATTCATAAATGTATGTGAAATTTTGTATTCAATAATTTAGTTACTTAGAGAATTATTACTTTAATCCAATGGTGGTTGGAGTAAGCCTATATTAGGTTGCCAACCCACTACTTGGATAACTAGTAGTTACCTAAGCTTAATCCTATATCCCTTCTATTTTTTTTCATTTTTACCAAACTCCCTAATTATTATGTTTAGCACTCTCTATATCAAAGGAAAATAGTTGGGAAAGTCAAAACCTAGGTAAGCACCTAATTACTTTATGACTACAACAACTACTGGAACCTACTTCTGCCCTTTAAGACATTCTTACATGTCAAATTTTGTATCCTCATTTTTATATATTCAAAGGTAATGAAATTTTTATATTTACAAGAATCCAAGAACTAGATTAACTAATTCAATGAAACTAACTAAGTTTTCATAGGTTAGGATGAAAAGTATAATACAAAAGTTGGAAGTACATGTTATTCATAAAAGACCCATGAAACTCCAAACAATTCAAGATTCCATGAAATTAATTATTCATCAATAACCTTTATAAAGAAGGTTGTACAACAAAATATCTTTTTGAAAAAGGATAGAAACTTTTCTTGATTGGCTCCAACCATTTGCCAAATGTTTGGAAAGGGAGTGGTAGGGCTTGGTACTTGCATAGGTCCAATTGTACTCATATGAATATGTGACTTTTGAGGTTCGCAAATGACAAAGGGGTTGTGTTGGGCTTGCGTTGGTTTGATTTTTCTATAATATCAAACTTTTGATGTTGCCATGTATAGCTTTCACATGCCTCCTAGGGATTTTTAATAATTTTTTTTATTTTTGTCGGTGCGCTTAAAGTCACATTTTAATTTTTTTTGTTTTTACTAATAAGACTTACTCTTGCTTTGCAACAACTTTTAATTAACCTTTTCACTCTTTAATGGATTGTTGTCAAAACACACTCATATTTTCATCTATATGATAATTTTACCATCATGTTCAAGTTAGCTAGACATGTATAACCCTTTTGCATGTTTTTGTCCATTTTCCTCTTACCGATTTCTTTGCATCTTTGTATTGATATTTTGAGGTAACTTCTCCAACATGTTGCTTGATTCTAAACAAAATTTTCATGCAATTTCATATAATTGGTATTGTTTTTAACATCATTCTAAACAAGTTGCTTCTTTGTTTTTTTTTTTTTTTGGTACCATATGTTTCTTTTTTCTAAGCATCCTCAACCACAATTGGTTCACCCACATCATCTTTTCCCATCATATAATAATTCAATTTCAAAAGGCATATCACTTTCAATATTTAGGATTCTTCAACCTCCATTTTTTACATTTTTTCCTTTAACTTTGTGGTATCTTTCATTCATCCTATTTCCATCATCCCTTGAAGTCTCTTGTTTTTCATGTTCAAATTTCAAATTTCTCCCCATCTTGGTGTATGCATCATACCATGCTTTCAATTTGCTCCCATAACACCTTCCCAACCTTTGGATTTCTTATAATTACTGTTCCTAAATCAAGTCAAATATAGGTTTTTCTTTAGATAATCATGTTTTAGCAAATCCTAATTACAAATAATCCACAACTTTACACTTCACTTCCAAATCACCTACCACCACCTATTCATGATATATGTTATTTATATTGATCCTTTGTTTAATATGGTTGCACCTATGCTTATAAAACTTCAAAATTCAAACAACCATTTATGCAAAAGCATATATCCATAAATTGTTCATCAATTAATAATTAGGTGAAAACACATTTAAAATATTTGAATGATCATTATTACTGGCTTTATGGATTGTAGATGAATATAAATGTTAACGTCATATTTCACATTAACATTATCATTTTTAAAATTGTCCGTGTTACAATAAAATTTATCATTAATATTTTAATGGATGAATTATAAGAAAATAATGAACTTGTGGTGGAGTTTTGAACCAATGACATTCTTTTGGTTACATAGTTTAAAATTGAAATGTGGATTCAAAAAGTATGCCATAGTAGGGTCAAAAAAATTATAGAAAAACTAAGACAACATTAAATGAAATGTTTAAGAATAAGATGCATTGAAACTTTGGTTATAGAAAAAAATAATTATGATTTAAAAAATTACATTATAAAGTCTTATTAATCTATTTTTCATTGAAAACTCCATGTTTTTAAATGGATTTTTTGACCATACATATGTTTAACCATGTACGCATTTGGGGTTACCCGTATTTTTTAATGGAAGCATAAGGAGATGTACATCAAATGCATAGGTTGTTAATTATCAAAATGAAAAAAATTAATTAATGTTAAAAATGAATTTTCACAATGCCAAACATGAGCCATCAAACCATGCCTTCACCCAATCTTCTTCTTTTTTATTCCAAAAACCATTTAAAGATGGGACTAGGTTTCCAATTATAAGGTATTTGATTTTGATTTATTTAGGTTCATTTTT
>Ga0116228_10001476_pt1 | contig 19578 bp, 19 predicted proteins | sample S1TSphfallax_2_FD_89694 | JGI IMG/M metagenome (GOLD analysis project Ga0116228, IMG submission 89694) | Host-associated microbial communities from peat moss isolated from Minnesota, USA - S1T2_Fc - Sphagnum fallax MG | ecosystem: Host-associated > Plants > Peat moss > Unclassified | place... | reverse complement strand
AAACCACAACAAGACCATGTTTCCCACCCAAAAATCCCAACTAGCATTTACTGGCCTTGAAACAGGTAACCTCCCAACACTGGTAAGTACATCTCATGTATCATATCAACCCCAACAAAGTTCGACCATCCTTTGTTCCAATGGACCACAATAAGACCACCTTCTCAAAGAAACAAAATGCAGAGGAGTAGCCACATAAAGGTGCTGAACTTTTCAATACAAAATATAACAGGGGCAGCAATCCACCACCTGCCATCTTTTCCCCTACTAACTGATTGAAATAGGATAAAGTGTTCAGAAGCTCCATATGCTTGGTGAGACCCTGTTTGACAAGAGTCAGTTACAATGCTCATTGACATCCCAGTAGAGAGAACAATGTGTCACCCTTCTGTTCATATTCATTATTATCATAGACATTTTGAAGTCAATTGATCTACCATCTCAACAACTATTATATAGGGAACTGAAGATGTAATTTGTCTAGAAAAAACTACAGATGGACTCCTTTAGAAAGGGAACAGAGAAATTCCCTGACTGCCAAGCAAAAAGGCTTGGAGGTGATATAATGCTTCTTTCAACCCTTGACAAAAATCACCTCTCAAATTTGGCTAATCTGCATCATACTTCCTTTTAAGTTTGGGGGGTGGGTGAGGAGATTTGGGTGCGCTTTTTTTGGGCTAAGGGTTTAGGAGGGTCCTGATTTTTATTTTTTTCGTGGAGGGGGGAGGGGGTGGGGGTGGGGTTCTAGGGGTCTTAATAGGTGGAAGTGAACCGGAGTGGGAAATTCGAAGGACTGGGTGGGGGGGATCGACAGGGTGCATTATGCATTGGGTTCACACTAATTTTCATGAATCCTGAACATTGTTATGTTTTCACAATTTTCAAAATGTTTTTTCAAAGATACATATTTTTAAAATCTTTTTTTGTGTTCCTATTAATATGGAGTTATCATTATGAAAAAATGAAGTGATTTACAATTGGCCTTGCAATTAGGTTATTGAATTACAATGATTATTTGCAATTCATTGCAACTCAACGTATTTCTACGAGCACGAGTGCTACCAAGTAAATCAAATGAATTGCAATAGATGCAACTCTTTGCATGTGAAATTGTATACATATGCGATTCATGTAACTTAGTTACAATTATGTACAAAAATTTATTGTGCAAGTCTAATGTAACTAGTTTGGAATTTCAATGGTGATGTTGTGTTGACTTTATTTTTCATTCATCCATCAAAATTTTAAACATGGCATTATGTGGGTTTTTGGGTGAAAAGTATTTTAAATTTTAAATATAAACTCCATCATCCATTATGATTGCTCATTTTATATGGTTTTAAATTATGACATGTGTTGTAATCAAAAGTTGCCATGTGGCATACTAATTGAATTTTGAAAAATAAAATAAAATCTATTTAAGTAGCTAAATAGGTCAATACATAAGCATGGATAAGTAGGCAATATTAAGTAGGTAGTACATACTTACCTACACTACATACCTACTTGCTTACCTAGGTAGGTAAGTAGGTAGGAAGGTAAAAAGGTAAGTAAGTTAAATAATAATCATGTAAATATTTTTATTTTATGTTTTGTCTTTAGGGTTAGACTTTTTTCAATTCATCTCAAATTGACACATGTATTTTAATGTGAGCACATAAGAAATGACACTTTCTTTATATAGTTTGTGACACAAGATTCAAGGATAAAACATATGGGTTAAATCTTTTAGTTGCGCATTGGTTACAAATTGGTTGCAACTAATTTTTTTCCCCCACATTTTTTGTGTTCATTTTTTATTTTATAGATTGAACAATCTGATACTTAATTATTTGATAATTATACATGTGAATTAATTATCTGAAATAATTGTTTGAATTAATCAGTCTAATTCAATTAATTAATAATTGAATTATCAGATAAATATTGAACAATTAACAAATTATTCGAATTTACATAATTAATCATTCATTATCTAAATTTGATATTCTTGATTACTTATTTAAATTAACTAATGAACTAATTATCCAAATTAAACCAATTAATTCAGAGTAATAATTAATTAGTTCATAATAATTAAGTAATTAAATATTTAATAATATTTAATAGTGAATAAGTTTTTGAAAAATAATTCAGTATTCAATATTCAAAAGTAAATATGAATGTGGTTAGAAGATATAATTATCATATAATTAATTATTTGATTCATTTAACAAAAAAATTGTCTAAATTTGACTGATTAATTCGTATTAAATGTTAAATTTTTTAGTCCAATTAATTAGTTCAAAATAATTACATAAACTAGGTATTAAATATATGTAACAATTAATAAATACTTGGAAAAAATCATTAAGTATTAAGTATGAAAATTATTTTTAATTATTAATTTATTAACAATAGTCACAAAATAATGGAAAAATAGTATTTTTGTAATAACAACATAATGGCACAAGTAGTTGTATCAATAGAAATCATAGTTAAAAACTAGTTGCAAATGTTATATTTAATGGGTGATGAAAATGTTTACATATGCCACAATCATATGTGTCCACTAGTTTTCACTAGATACAACTAATTATACATTAGTTACAACATACATAAGAAGAAATTTTGTCTTTTCCCACCTACAAACATTGCAATTACTATCTGATTTGACTATAATTCAATTACATATAATCATCTTAAGTTTGCAAGTGGCTTGTTGCATTAATTAATGGCCAATATTGTTAATAGTTGTTATAGTCATTATGTTGTTCACTTATTAATATAATTTGGACCCTATTTTATTTTTGAATAATTTCAAATTGTTAACATGGAAATTGAGATAACTTTTAATTTTATTTACATAATGCATTATAATATGTTAATGATTTTTTTGACATTTCTTCAATTATCAACATGATAAATGAGTTGAAACATCAACTTTTAACATGTTGAAACTACTACTTATGAGTTGCATTTTACACTTACCATAATTATTAAAACACATGTAACAATTTTAAACGTCACATTTATATTGGAATGAGTTAATGGTTTTTTTCTGCATTTCCTTAATTATCAACATGTGTACATGAGTTGAACCATTCATTTTTTGTATGTTAAAACCATTATTCACAAATTGCATTTTGCGCTTATTACAATATATTGAAAGACATGCAATTCATTATTTTGTAGTTATATTTGAATGATTTAATGAGTTTTTCACATTTTTTGAATTATCAACATTTATACATGAATTGAATAATCCACTTTAAACTTATTGAAACCACTATTTAACTGTTGCATATTCTAATTACTATATATATTGAAACACTCATAACAATTTAATGTTTCACATTTATATTTGAATGGATTAATGACTTTTTCACATTTGTTAAAATATTAACATTTGCACATGAGTTGAATTGTTCACTTTGAATGTGTTTAATCCATTGTTCATGAGTTGCATTTTGCATTCACCATAATTTTTGGAAATGGATGTACAAAAACTTAGCATGTTTCACATTTATATTTGAATGGGTTAGTGATTACATCAAAATCATCATGCATGCAAAGTCTAGGATGCATGTAAACCTCTAAATTATAAATTTTCATATATTAAATTTTTGTACATTTATGTAAGTTGGAATGAATGTTTTCCCTTAATTTGTTTTAGGATAAGTTTTTATTATTATGAATGTTCATAATACCACACCAAAAAACCAAACACATAATCCCTAATTTTTTCCCATTTTTTCTTATGGTGTATGAAAAAATAATCCACATTAAAAACAATGATTAAAATTTTAATTAAAAAATATATCTAAAAAAAATTTCTACTTATATTTTAAAATTCTAACATGAATTATCAGAAAAATTAGGTTTGGTTTATAACAAATTTATGTATAAATATTTATTTAAGAATTAAAATTTAAAAAATTTAAAATTTCAATCAAATAATGATGAATTATAAATGGTGATAATAACAATGACATCAATGATTTTGTTTTAACTTTTTATTTTTTCAATTTTGTAATTTTCTTCAAAATCAACCACAAAATTTTTAAACCATGTTTTGGTTAAAAACCATATATGGAAGTACAAATTTGTTAAAATATTTGTATATTTTGGCTACAAATCTAGAAATTACAAAAATTACAATTTATTTCTTTTTAAATTAAAATATCCTTTATTGATGGTGATGCCCATTTTATGTTTGCAAAATGGTGGAAATTCACCAAACAAAAAACACGCAATTACATCATTAATATTTAATTTTAGTTTTCAAAAGAAATGGATAAGGTTTATAATGATTTGAAAGACTGAACTTAAAAATTTTCAAATAAATTTGATGTTGGAATTGTTTTATGTGTTTAAGGCGGGAATCGTTAGGATTAAGTTTTTAAATTTTTATTCATTACGAGTAGCCTTTTCTCTTTCAAATCTATGATCTCAAATTTATTGTTGTTTACATTTTTCCTTGAATTTGCATTATTTTTTTTTCTGATTTTCTTCCCAAAAAAATTTGCCAAGTGAAGAAAAATCAAAACCAAAAAAACATGTTGGTGGAAGGTGGGGGGTGGGGGTTAATCCAAGTATTTAAACCCAAAAATTCATCAAATTAAATTGCTTTTACTTTTAGAAAAGAAAAAAATGTAAAATATATTCTTGAATCATATATATACATGTTTAATTTTTTTTTCAAAGTTATGTAATTAATCATTTGTATTAGTGTATGATTCATCTTATTAAACAAATACGGTCTTGACAGTTTAATGGTTATATTGGTTGCTTAATTAATGTTTGTTCTTTTGGCCGATTTTTGTCAACTTAAGGGGGCAAGAACATTATTATAAAAAAAAATTGAATTTTTTTTGGGGTCAAATTAAAATATGTATTGCCAATTTTTAGCAATAAGATATAGTATGTAACCATAATATTGAAAGATATAAACAACTTTTTAGCTACTGAACTTGTCTATAACAAAATGTGGTAATTTTTTTATGGACAATTACCAATTTAACAACATCAAATATATAAATAAATAAAATTGTAACTAATCATATTGAGGAAATAAAAAGTTGCAATTCTTCCAAAAAATGTATTTTATGTAATGAAAATAAAATTATAAAAGGCTTAATGGATGCATTTTTGAATTCAAACAATATTCCTAAACTCTTCAAAAGCCCTTAGGTAATACCTTAAATAAACCCTATGTAGCCCCACATAAATAGTCCTTAAGTATTTCTTAAGATAAAAAATCATTAGTTAGCCCCTAAATAGTTCCTAATAACTCTTAATAACTCCCTAGGTAACCCATATTTAAACCCATGGCTAAGCAAGTTGATGACCCATATATAACTAGGTAGGTGCACCTACCCTATTTCACCCCAAGTAGTAGCTTGTGGCCACAAAGGTAGATTGTTGTGCGGTAAAAAAAGTGAGAAGAATAGTAACTTTTGAAGATATATCTTATGTTTTTAGGTTGGTCCTAACTCTTTTGCATTGTATGAATAGCTCAAAAATGCAAGATGAGAGGGCTAGGCAGGATCAAATGTAAGCTAAAACGCAAGATTACTTTATGAATAACTTTAATGTATGTCGAGTTTTGAATTTCATAGATGAGGTTTATCATCATTGGTAGTTCCATCCTAAATATACGTGCATCATATGTATTTAATTTAAATGCATAACATTAATGTGCAAAAAACACAAACCCCTGAAATAACAGATTTCATGCAAATTTTGAATAAACTAATGAAGTTAACAAGTTTGTGCCTTTCTTCCTTGTCAAGTAAATCTCTTCTTATAGTTATAGGTGATAACACTTTGGATTTCATGCATTTGTTATATGAGTCTATTTGTGCATGTTCATTTCTTGCAAATCAAATTACTATAGTCAACTTCCCTTATTCAATGTTTTGTTTTGATATGTAGGGGAATATGCTTCAAACATTGAAACAAGGGATTAGAAACAAGAAAAAAATCCTTTGGACTACAAGAAATGCAACAAAACACTGTGTCCAAAGCAAAAGGCATCCCCAAAAAATACGAACACATAGCCAGGGAAACATGTTTGTACCAAAGGCCAAGCTAAGAAAGATAAATTACTTCCATCTACAAACACATGGATTAAAACAAAGTGATCAATTGATGTCTTTTGTTGTGATATTGTTTGACTTGATTTCAATCCAAGTCAAGGTTTATGCAAGCAAGGTGAACTTAAGGTTTGTATGCAAAGAAGGTCAAATATGGTTGAGTATGAAAATATAAGAGAATTATATAGTTCAAGAATTTGCAAGTGTTCAAAGAACAATTATAAGCATTTTTTAATAGATCCAAGTTTTAGACCTTCTTTTCTTCCCTTGGACCTATGTGAAAGTTGCATGAAGATTACTAAACGTTGTGAGTTTTTTTGGGTACTAATATATATATATTTTAAGGTAGTATCATGATTGAAACCTACCTTATGACACGGTGCCTTTATGATTGTTGGTAGTGTAACCTGAAAACAATGTTAGATTTTTTCTATGGATGAAGGTTGCAAACCCTAATTTGGTTCAATGGCTAAACTACTAGCGACGTGGTGATTCAATGGCGCCAAAGAATTTTTTTATTTATTTGTTTATGTTTTTGGTGCGTTTTGTTGTTTTGCAAGTTATTGCAAAGGGATCTTGGTGAGTTGGTTTCAATGATGGAGCGTAATTCTAACTGTTCAATGAAAACTCTTCATGGGATGTGTGAATCATGGTTATGCATGGGGATTGGCAGGAAGGTTTATGGGGAGCAAATGGATGAGGATGGGAGGAATATATTTGATGTCGGTTGAAGAATACAGGTGGGGGAAGCTTTTTGTGATGGAAGGAAACTAAGTTGTTAGACTTTTAGAAATACTATAAAGTGTGGTCGATTTGGATTTTGGGTGTTGTAATTAGGTAGGAATAAAACTTGATTAGGATTGTTGGATCAAAAGAACCCTAATGATTGAACTTTCGTTGCGTCGAGAATGTCAAGGAAAGGTCTAGAGGTCTTTGCATGTTTTTTTTGGGGACCAACAAGGGAGATGATGAGTGCATTGAGGATTTTTGGAGTGGTTGTGTGGCAGCTCATGTGTGATGACTTTGGGGATCTTGTGATGATGAATGTGTAATGTGTTTCATCCTGAGGAGAAAATACTTGCTGCATTGTGGGAGTTCCGAGGTTTTTGAGGATAAAGGGATACTGGAGAATATAATATATTACATCCATTGATCCCACCCTAAATCTTTGTCCAATCTCTAAGAGGAATAACGTAAAGTAGTTGAATTGGTCTCTGTGGGGTTTATGTTGTTGGGTATGAGTTGTAGTACTATGAAGCAACGTATTGACTCTTAGAAAGGAAATCAAGAATGAAACTGATCCATGGTGGTCCATAGAGATAAGACAACATAATTTAGGTGTTTGTAAGGATTTTTGACGAAGAAGTAAAACTTGAATCAAATCTTTATGTCTCATTAAAACTTCAACAATATTCATTAGTTTTTGCATGCCCAACATGGGGGTTTATAAAATGAAGAAAATATTTCCCTTTTCTTTTGGTGACAATAGTTTTAGAAGTTTGATAAATTTAGTGAATGTTTTTTGTTTTTAAATTGGGAGACTAAAGACAACATGTTTTGTAGCATTGTAAACAAAGGTATATCATTTTTGTAATGTTGTAGATGGTACCATGGTACGTGGTTTTGGGTTTATTATCACAATTATAATAGGTATTGGTCACTAATTATCTTTCTTTTTAAATCATTTATTTTTAAATATTAATATCAAATGGTGTTATCTCCATTCATCATCACTAGTAATGCAAAGCCCAAATAATGACAATAATCCCCTTGTCATTATCGCCTAAGCCAAAATAGGTGATGAACCTAGTTTGTTCAACCAATAAAGAATTGTAACATGCATCCAAATAGACTCAATTTTTTTCTTTTGGGAAGGGTGGGAGATGTTGCATTTTTGGGATTCTTTTTTTTCCCCAATGGGTTTCCCAAGTTCCCAATGTGTTTTCCAATATATTCCCAATAGCACGTCATTTCCGCCAATGTACTTTGCCCAAAGGTAGTCCTCTTTGGAACCCATATTGGTAGGTGAATATTCAGACTTACATGTTTGGAGTGAATATTTTTATATTGGGGGAGCTTCCACAATCTCAATTGTTTTTTGACAATGGGTCAATCAAAGAGGCTCATTGCAAGTAAAAATAAAAATAAAATCTGAACTTGAAAGGTACCCCCAACAAACTACTGTGAATATTGGTGTGTCAATGGGTCAAGCCCTAAAAGTACAAAATCCATTTGTGAGGTGAGGTAAAGCCTTTGCCAATCTTTGCTAACTAACTAGCTATCTATTTACAGAGCTACCTATAAATTCTAGGGTTCTCTTTTGTGGGTTTGTGTGGTTTATCTTCCAACCAAAACTGTATAACAAAAGGGATGCTGCTCTTTTGAATTTCCTAGTCTTACCAAATGGAAAGAATGGTAGGGCTATGGATCTTTGCAAGAGGAAGTATGGGATTAAAATAAAAAGAAATAAAAATTATAATTATTCCTCTATAGAAACCAACTTTTTGACCACTCCCTTGTGGTGATCAACCTTTAGAAAAAGCTACCACTCCTTGAACAAACTTTTTTCATCAATCATACTTGGTTTAAAGTGAAAGAGAATTGTACCCAAAGATTCAAAACTAGAGAGAGATCAATAACTCTTGCTCATGCAACTACCCCAAAACAAATGCCAACTACTCTCAAAGCACTTGAAAAGAAATTTCTTAGTATATTTGAAAGACACCTTGTATCTGTGAATATCCCTCCTAGAAAACCCGAGGCAACTTACACCTACTATTTTGGAGTGGGAGGGATCTTACCCCTACTTGCCTGATTGCATAGCAAATGCCCTAAAGTAGGTGTAAGATCCTTCCCACCCTTATGTAGGAGGCATAAGAACCCTCCCCCTTTGGCACCTTGTGATTTACCTAGGTTTAGGTTCATGATAACCTTTGCCTAGTGCTTTAGAATGGGTAAAGCTCAGGGGTGGGAGATTGGCCTCACCCTTGAGGCTTTAGCCTACCCTACACTTGTTTTCCAGCCACCTGGTTTTCATCATACTTTTGAAGCATGTTTCTGATGATGGGTATTTTTCTTTTTTTTGGGGGGTTGGCAAGGAGGACCCATCTATCATGCTGGTCTGGTCGATGGTGTCATGAGGTCAAGGTGTTTTGATTTCTGGAGAAAACCATTTTAGATTGATTGGGAAAAGGAGACAGACCCATTGACTCTAAGCAGAAGAGGATCAGAGAAACCATCTTGGGTTGATTGATGAAAGAGAGGCTCATTGATTCCAAACAGAAGAAGAGGATCAGAGTAACCATCCTGGATTGATTGGAGAGTTACTTACCCATTGTCCCCAAGCAGAGGATCAGAACCCTCAAAGAGAAGAAAGCAAAAATAGGTAATGATGTTATGTGTTTGAATTGTGTATTTGTTTGTTGTTATCTGCAACATTTTCAATTGGAATCTCCACCAGAGTTTGTTGATCTGTTTGTGACCCATCTCATCCTTTCTTCTCCAATCTAGCTGCTGCTGCTGGAAACTCATGCTACTGCTGTCTGCGTCCTAATGATTTCAATTTTTTTCTGCACTCCCACTTTCAGTAGCTACACGATTTGCCAATGGGTTGCTCATCTTGTAATGAAATTGTGAGAATTTTCTGCTCAGGCACATCGTGAGTTGGCTGTACTTTGCGGCTTACAAGAGGATACACATGATCTGTTGTGAAGCATAAGTGCGCGCGCGCACACACACACACACACAAGGAGAGAGAGAGAGAGTTTTCCACCAGAGTTAGTATCATCTATGCACATTTTGTGTCTGAAACCAGGTGGGAGGAAAGGGAGTTCAACCCAGGATGGTGATCGATGGCAAATTCAGTACCATAGGCAAAGTCATCACTTGCAAAGGTATTGTGGTTCAGAATGCTATCTACCATCTCTGTGACCACAACAAATACTGGATCAGTCAGAGCTGGGTGTTTGACATGCTGCAGAAGTTGATTCCTTTTTTCTGGGTTATGGGTTCCAGCTGCAGTGGCATGGGAAGCTAAAGGAGAGCTAGTTGTGCAGGAGGTGCAACTTGCGCCTCCTCAGCCCATGGAAGTTCGCATCAAAGTCATCAGCACTTCTATTTGTGGCAGTGACATTCTAATGTGGAGTTCCAAGGTTTGTGTCATCAGAGCTTTCAACCCTAAAGTTTTCTTCATGTGCAGGAATGCTGTTGGTTAGAATTGCTAGCTTGAACAGCACTGTTTGCAAAAGTACTAAAAACTACAGCCCTCGTTTTGTTGACCAGGGTTCTTCTTTTCCTCGTATCTTTGGTCATGAAGCTGCTGGGTATGGTCTTCTTACTTTCCCCTTGTACCAAATTTTGTGTTGCAATTTCTTTGCAAATTTTCTTTTGACCTAGGATGGATACAGGAGGAATTCATTCCAAACAATGTTCAGCTGCTGTGATTTCTGAGCTGCAGGATTGTTGAAAGCGTAGGTGAAGGGGTCATTGACCTTGAGCCTGGGGACCATGTCATTCCAGTTTTCACTGGCGAGTGTCGTGCTTGCAAGTTCTGTAAATCTCCAAAGACAAACTATTGTGCAAACTCGTATGTGAATGCATTTGAAACTGGGATGAAATATGATGGCACATCACGCTTTTCAATCGATGGGAAGCCCATTGCCATGTACTTAGGCTCAACTTTTAGTGAATACACTGTAGTGGAGTATGCACGTGTTGCAAAGATTAACCCATCTGCACCCTTGGACAAGGTCTGTGTACTTAGTTGCGGTGTTCCCACAGGTAAAAAAACAAAAAATATTCTCATTCTATGTATAAATTTATGCACAAGCTTTCATAATACATCTAGAGCTGGAGATGGGTAGTTTACAGTTCAGTTTTCAGTATTTTTTTGGTCCTTTGGATTTTGAATTCAGTGTTGCCGTTTAGTGTAAGGATCTCCAATGTGGATGGAATGTGATTTAGGTTATACAGAATGGGGATGTTTTGGCTCAATCAAGGTTGGCTTTGCTGGATTCTTAAGATGTCATGGGCAGTAAGAATCCCATGGGGAGTTGTGGGAATGATTTGGGATGCAGTTTTGATGCCTGCACTTAGTGAAAGCAAAGGTGTTTTCTGAGTTTACAGGTTTGGGAGCAGTATGGAATGTTGCAAAAATGGAAGCTGGATCAGTGGTGGCAATCTTTGGACTTGGCACAGTTGGTCTTGCTGTGAGTATGGATTTGGAGTACAGATTTTGTAGTATTCATTTGTAGCATTGATTTGGAGGATGGATTTATAGTATTAATTTGGAGTATGGATTTTGTCTTGTGATTGGGTGTTGAAAGCCAGAAAAAAGGCGGCAATCACTTGAGAACTTCTCAGATTCTGAAATATTTCAAAGTCTTGGTGGAAAACTCACATGTAGAAATGTTGTGTTTACAGGTAGCAGATGGTGCAAAAGTAGCAGGTGCATCACGGATCATTGGGGTGGAGAAATCTCCCAGCAAATCTGAGCTAAGTCTGTTCTTCATACCTTTCCCATAAGTATACAGAGTTTTGTGCATCCATTGTGGTGAGATTTGTACAAAGTGATGCGAAATTCTGTAGTTCTTGGTAAATGCATTACTATTTTGCATGCAGATCGGTACTGGGTATTCTTGTGGGTCTACTCCTTGGCATCAAGTCTATCAAATGAGCTGTGTGTTTCGAACTGGCTGGAATAACCAGGGCCCCAATTTTCCGGGTGTGTATTGCAGGCAAAAAATTCGGTGTCACAGACTTCATAAATCCAGCTGATTGTGAAAAACCTCTTCCAGAGGTATGAAGGACGTGTATCTTCCCTGCCAATGCTATTGTTGATACACATACCTTTTGCTAAATTTATATTCTTGGAAGCTTTTTTGTGTGCAAAACTATATTTTGGGAGTGTTGCATCAAAACTGGAAATTTTCTTAACTCAATTCTTTTATTGATCTTGTGCCAGAATGTAATTTTTTCATTCTTTGTTAATGAAGATTCGTAGTTTATTGGTGTGCAGGTGATTAAGGAGATGACTGATGGAGGTGTGGATTATGCTTTTGAGTGCACGGGCTGTGAAGGCATGATCTCTACTGCCTTTGAGTCTTGCCAGAATGTAAGATGGTTATTTTTTTGACCCACTTCTTCCACCCAATTTCAACTTTGATGTCATCTACTATTCTGCTTGCCAAATTTCTTTCCACAAGCTGGATAATCAAAACCATGAGAAAAGGATTTCTTCCAATGATTATGAGTCAATGATCATTAGTGGCTGAGTTCTTTAGCTGAGTAAAATAATCAACAATCATGAATCCATGATTAAGTAGCAGTTGTCCTTAGCTGAGATATTCACAAGGAGGAAGGACTATTTTTCTTAATGAAACCAGAGTCATGCTTGCTTTGGCCAGGGTACCAAATTGGTCTCTGGAAGTTTGTGGTCAGATCAAATTGGAAAACAGTTTCCTGATGAGTGCTCTAAATTTAGAGGAAGCAGGGTTTCTTTCTTTTCCAGTCTCTGAAAATGGGGTACACATTAGAGCATCTTCAAGATACAGACTTTGGGTTTGAAGCTAGGTAGACAGTAGATGAAGCTCTAACTTTTTTTCGTTTGGGATGCTCTTTGGCAATTCAGGGCTGGGGAACAACAGTGGCAACGAGTGTGCTACGTGAGAATGCTTCAATTCTTCCTTCTCACTTACTGAATGGACGTACTCTGAAAGGGACAATGTATGGTGGATTCAAAACCAGGTCTGATCTACCTGAGCTTGTGGAGCGCTACTTAAGAAAGGTACAAACAACAGATCCATCCTCTCTTCCTTCCTTCCTTCCTTCCTTCCTCCATCATCATTCATGCCTTCATCTAGCACTCCAGCACTGAAATCAACCCCCAAACTCATGAACTATGATGTTACAAAAACAGATACAAGGAAGTGATATCTAGTGATGATGACGATGGATAATTTCATTGAACATTTTTAGGAACACCTGAAAGTGTTACTTTGAAAGTCAAATGATGCATGGGTTGTTGGGTACACATAAAAAACATGGGTGCAGGAAATTCTTGTGGATGAGTTCATTACAGAAGATTTACCTTTCCTTGAGATCAACAAGGCATTCCAATTGCTACTCTCAGGCCAGGGTTTGCGCACGGCATTGCATTTCTGACCTCATCTTTTTTTCGTAGTATTTATTGCATGTACTAAATCCCAAAGGCTATACCAGACTCATATAAGCAAATTGAATGAATCCCAACACCTGCACAAAACTGGTACATAGACACGCATTCACACATTCAACACATCCCAATGCCTATATAGTAAACCCCCTTTATAATGATGCACTTGATGACCACTTTTTTTGTGACACTATATGAATTGTGATTTAAATGTGTATAGTCACATTCCATATAATCCTTTACAAGATTGTGATTATAGACCCAAAAAAAGACTGTTACAAAGCAATCTTTTTATGCTACAATAAAGGTGTCAATTGTTTAAATTTCTTAAATGGGTTATTCTAAGTTTTACTATGCACTATTAGACTTCAAGAAAAGTTGTGATTTTTGCTTATTTTAATGTGATGATTTACAAACATTTTGTGCTACCAACAAGTGTGATAGTGACTCTAAAGAATGGTGTTTCTAACTAAAATGGATGGTTACCAAAAATTGTGTGACACAAACAAGAATGTGACTAAAATGGCCGTGATTATAAAAGGGGGTTTACTGTACCAAACTCAGATTATGCAAATTGAACGAATCCCAATACCTGCACCAGACCAGACCAGACCAGACCAGACCAGACCGATAGACACATATTGCATATACTAACCTGTAAAAAATGAAATTTAATCAATCTCAATGTTCAAACCAAATTAATATACTGAAATGGATACACGAGACCAACACGAATATGCCAAGTGTTGGGCAAGTATTTGACAATTGAACATATCAGCAGGTACTGATGTTGGATCTTTCTTAACATTTTAATGCCTGCCTAGTACTGGCATTGGATGGTTTTAATAAAAAAATTCACACCAGTTCGGTGCTAATATTGGAATTTTCTTTGACTGCCATACTAGCCCAGTCTTGGTAGTAGGGTCCAAGGCTGATTTTTGGCTGGTATGATCAGATTATACATATGAGGTATATGCATGATATTGAGACTAGTACAACCCTTGCATGAATTGAGACTAGTACAGCCCTGTGGTATGAAGATGATATATTACCTTAGGTCCTTACCGAGCAGGTGGTGGTGTGAGGCTAATATTACCAACCAAGCATTTAGGAGTATGAGGCTGGTACTGCTTCAGGTCATACCAGTCTCGTTGGCTCGTTTGATAATACCAGTACCAGGACCTGTATCAGTTTATATACCGGGGTTGTAGCCTGGTACCCACCCAACACTGGTAGGGACCCTCAGGAAAAGGAAACACAGCAAATAGATTCAGCAACTACAGGTTGATGAGTTTGTAAAAATACATACAGCATCTCCAATGTCTGAAGGATAGCAGTTTGCAACTGACTGGAATACTTCACAAAAACAGCTTGAGTAAGAAGGTTGAATATTTTCCAAAGTTTGAATATTGTCCAAAGTTCAAGGCAGCAACCGCACAGACAAAGATTTGCAGATACCCATGGCTGTCTCGAGAGTTTTTCTAACTGTATTAAATCGAGACTTTGCCTACACCATACAAACACAAGAAATGGTGTGCTATATCTTACTTGAAGTTCCTTAAGCTTTACAATTCACAAGAACTATGCACAAAGTAGAACTGAGTCAATTCTATGTGTGAGGTGAGTGGCTTCCACTGTTGTACCTTGTTAAACTTGGAAGACACACATCTACAACATCTAAGAGACACATCCCTATCCCAACAATAGGCGTACTGTACCTCTGTGTGCATGCCTTCCAGGTATTGTCCTTGGATGAAGATGGCCGTCTCAAGGTACTGCCTAAGTCCCAATTTCTGTAAATGCAATCATCCACACTCCCTTCAAAAGCAGTTGAGCAACAAAAGTTTAGCATGATTTCAATTGAGCTGTGACAGGCAACAAACAAGTTGGAGATGAATATGTATTGACACAGTTCCACTCAGATACTGTGACCAAAGCCAATTATCCATGGTTACTCACCTTCTTCAGGCTGCCTGGTGACCACTTTGTGACTATCCGAATGCAAAAGTGCCAAGGAGATAAGGGAACTATCTTCACTACATATCCTGGTGCAGTCTGCTACAATGCCCATCTGTTAGGACAAGCTCACAGACCATTGAAAAACTACTCAAACTGCATCTGCATCAGCATCAACTTCCTTCTGTTCATTGCTTGGCTCATCTGTAGTTTCTTCTTCGGGGGGTGGAGGCGGCATCTGTTCGTCTTCGGGGATGGGCTCTTCCAGGTAGTCATTCTCAAAGGAATCAGCAGGCACCTCATAAAGACGCACCTGAGGCTTTGTGGGGTCTTTTACCAACACATACTTCCCTTCATCCAGCTTCATACAGATGTCAACAATGGCCTTCACAATTCCCCACATGTTGTTGGGATTAAGGTTGATCTGTGATGCAAATTCTTTTGGCTTGTAGCCTTGCACACTCAGAATAGTATGGTTGAAATGGTCTCGTAAGTGCGCACGTGACACAAAACCAATCTTCATTACATCTGCACTTGCCAACAGGGCTTGTGCTGTCCATTTGGCTACTTTATTGTTGTTATTCTTCAGCTCAGTTGCCAGAACTGCGCCTCTCTGTGTCTCCAGCTTATTACGCCAGTCAACTCCAGTAAGTTTAGGATCAAACTCATTCAGGGCATTCAGAGTCATTAATGTTTGCTGGCCTTTCACTGCCATCAAACTGTGCACCTCGCATCTTGCCACCAGGGCTATTTGTTCATCTAGTCTCCATCGGCGGTAGCGATACGCTACAGATGCCACCTCTTCCCCTTCAGCAGCAAATGGATTTGGTTCTGAGAAGTTGTACTTGTTACCATCCTTGATCAGTACCTGTACAAGAGCCCCTCAAACGTTTAAGAGAAGAAACAAGACAGAAAGAATCCCAAAGTTGATGTACCCAATAGCAGCAGTTTAGGCAGGAATGCCTGAACAGTGATCCTCCAAAATCAAGCTTCAACTGAAACCTTTTGAATCTGTCAGCATACAAACTTTGTACTGCATGCACTCTGCCTCCAGTACATGTTCATTCCTAGTGTTCCCCACACAATTCAGAGAAAAGGTGTAGTGACTATTTCCAATGTCCATGTAGACAACTTGAGGGTTTTCTGGTGGATTCAAATTTGCATTAGGTTATGCATGCTGGACAGCAAAAACCAGTAAATCAAATGTAGGAGCTTCTCAAGTGCTTGGGGGGAAGGATCTGCATCTCATTCTGCTGCTAGCATCCAGTGTTTAAGTGCTTCTGCTGGCATACAATGTTGAAACCATGCCACTCACATCATCTATGATCAGGTCTGGGTTCATCAAAACCCCTTGCTCTAGAACAGAAATGTAGGAGATTCTCAAGTGCACAGGGGAAGGATCCACATTCTTGTCCTTTTGCTAGCATCAAATCTTGAGATCTTAGAACTGCTAGTATCCAATGTTGAAATCATGCGACTCATGATGCCATCTACTATAATCAGGTCTGGATGCATAGAACAGAATCTTATGTGACATCAACACCAACTCTAGAGATTGCACAGTCAAAGGCACCCACAATCTCAATCACTACCACCAGCTTCAGTATCTTTCTCCACTCCATTCTGGGCATCCATGATGGTAAAAGGGTGCAGGAGAGGCAAGACTAGTGAGCAAAGCTCAACACAGTCACCAGGCTCCATGGTGGGTTTCTCCCATGTTGAGGTACACACTACTATCTTCTAGAGCACAGTCTAGAATGCATAGTAGTCTTCTCTGCTACAGTAGAAAAGATAGAAGATGCCCAATTTCCAGTCTATGATGCACAGAAGAAGGTTGTTCTACTAGATTACAAAACATTGACAATGATGCCACTGAGCTCACATGGCACCAGAACAGCTGAAAGGGAAAGTTAAGTGCGGGGAGGATGTTGCAAACCTGCTGTGAGAAGTTCTGGTTGATGAATGTAGCCTCCACACTAAGTGATTGTGCTGAGTTAATGTCATCTTTGCTTTCAGGGAGAGATTCCTGTGCAGTCTCATGTACTGTGAGCATATCCAGCTGCGAGCCGTCACGTTTATCAAAGAAGAGCTTGTTGCCGACTCTTTGCACCACAATATCCCAGGAATACACAGACCTGGGAGCACACATTAGGGTTGCAAGGATGGAGTCTGTTGCGAATACCGTGGCCATGTCCTCACTGGCAAGCCTCCGGATGACAGGATCATCTGTGGTGGTAACCTTGAAGAAATTGCGATTCTTAAACCGTTCCAATCGTCTCTCACTCTTGGAAGTCACCCGATCGTAGGTTTTGTCGTAGAACTCCAGAGCACCACACAAGGCAAGGTCTTCAGCTTCTCCCACATGGAAATTGAGCTTGGCGAAAGTGGAGAAGGGGATCTGCTCCAGAACTGCCCAGTCGGGTTGAATGTCGACAGAGCTTTTAGACGTGGCGGATTCTCTGCGCTGCATGTTGCGGTTTTGGTTGTAGAACTTGTCTCTTCGTTGCCTTTCCTTTTCAGCTTCCCGTCTCCTTGCCTCTTCCTCGTCCTTTCTTTGCGGCAACTGCGGCTTCTGCTGGAAACGCCATCGTGGACCAAACTTGGGACGAGGAGGCGGCTTTCCATCAACGAGACGGAAAGACTCTTCATCAGCTTCATCAAAGAAGTAGTCAAACACACCGTACTCGTTGCCGCCCCCTCCACCGCGTCCGTATCCCGCATATCTAGCAGGAACATTTCGTGTCCAGTCTGAGGCTCTACCGAGCTTCTCCCCCTTGTTGAATGGAGCATAAGGCACGTTCTGTAGCTGGCTTTGTAACGCTCTGTGATCGTCTGGTGGTCCCCAGCCATCTGGATTGTCTACGACCTCCGGCACCTTCAACTGGAGCTGCTGCTGTTTCGCCATCGCGAATCCTCGTACTGCCGGCTCTCTCCCTCGCCTATAGATTGTCCTATTGATTTGTCCTACAGGGGAAGAAGAAGCGGAGGGGAAATGCAACAACCGGAAGTACTGTTGTTGCCGACCTACGAATTTCTGGAGCGTGCTGCAATCTCCTTCTTACGAATCGCAGAGCAATCCTTCACCAGAATTCTCCTTCTGTCAAGCTACGGAATATCGGTGGACTTGCAGCAGGTGATGTCAATGAGAAGGAGGTGGGTAGAAAGAAGATCGGGAACATGCGGATTCATACTCACGGAGAACAAGCTGCTGAGAGCCGAAACTTCGCAGTCAACGACGACTCCATCCTCTCGATGTCAAGAGAAGAACAAACTCCTTCGCAAACTCCTTCGAGCGCAGTATACCGCGGGTAGACACTATTCACGAACGCGGCTTCTTCGCAAATCGTTCATCGGAGAAGCAGCCACGAAGAAGAATATATAACCACAACACACAATTCCGAAAGCTTCGATGCGGTAATTCCAATCTTGTGACCGCCGACACTTCCAAAAACGGATACGAACGCCGCCGGGCCAGAAGCCTGAAATCAATCAAAAGAAACAAGTCCCGGAATCTTCACACATCGACCTTCCTCCGAACCACGAAAACAACGATCTAGACACAGGGATTGAGGCGGAAAAGAGAAAAACAACGCACAAAAAGTAACAACAACAGCAACCACCGAAGAAGAAGAAGAAGAGGTTGCTTCTCCTACTACAGACACACAGATTTGTGTCTCTTCTTCTGTCACGATGATGATACTTCTAGATTGCTAGAACCAAGGGGACTATTTTTGCAGATCATTTGTTTCGGTGCGGAAACCAAACCGACCGAGGCAACCACAAAACCAGACTAGACCGGAAGAAGAAGAAGAAGAAGTAGGGGAACAAACCAAAATAATAATAATGATGCAAAAATCGAAAAATCCAGAAATCCTTCCACAAAATCGCAAAAAAAACACACACAAACGTAGCACAGAATTCAGCGCATCAACAGCTCCTTACTTGCGCACGATCTCAGAACCACCGCCCGCAATCCCGCGCTTGCGCTCTCGCTCTCTCTCTCTCTTCTCTCCCACTCTTCTCGCTCAGCAAACCACAGGGGAGGCTTTTTCTTGCATGCGGAATCCGACAGTAAAAGAAGCGAAACTCAGTCTCAGACGACAAGAGTCGACGACACGAGACTCGACGAGACTAGAAGAGGCCTACGTAAACAATGTCTAAAAGAAAGGGCGAGTTACGCAAAAGAAAAGGAGCGTAGCATGGACCTCTGTCTGTCTATCTGTCTGTCTGTCTTTTGGGAACGTTTCAGGGAACTCAAGTGACCGCAAGTTGCGAACGTTGTGTTGCTGCCGTTTCTAGAACCTTCTCGAATCAGAGACTCCGAAATTACGAATCATGACTTTTGTTTTATTTTATTTTATTTTATTTTATTTT
>Ga0116228_10001474_pt1 | contig 19585 bp, 19 predicted proteins | sample S1TSphfallax_2_FD_89694 | JGI IMG/M metagenome (GOLD analysis project Ga0116228, IMG submission 89694) | Host-associated microbial communities from peat moss isolated from Minnesota, USA - S1T2_Fc - Sphagnum fallax MG | ecosystem: Host-associated > Plants > Peat moss > Unclassified | place... | reverse complement strand
TCGTGCGCGGTGTCGGCAACAGGAACGGGCGAGTACTTCATCCGTCTGACCGTGGCGCGGGAAATCTGCGCGCTGGTGCAATACAAAGGCATGACTCTTCAGGCAGCGACGGATGACGTGATCCACAGGCAGTTGCAGGCCAGCCATGGCGACGGCGGTGTGATTGCGGTAGCGCCGGATGGGGAGATGGCGTGGAGCTTCAACACGCCGGGAATGTACCGGGCGCGGCTGGCGGAAGGTGGGAAGGAGCAGGTTGCGATTTATGCAGACGAGCATTGAAGCAGCAAGATGGCGCGGGCGAGCGATCAGAGCCGCTTTAGTTGTAGGGCTACGGCGATACTACTTGTAGTAGTTATTGGATGAACAATTCTGGAATCTGCTGGGGCCACTTAGAAACACTTCGAACCGTCCACCATCAGCAAATGACCAGGACCAGATTCTGCTCCGCGGAAAGTGGGAGCAGCCTGCTCGTCGTCAGGAGAGGGCCCATGAGATCGGTTCGGTGCACGGCACTGTGGCTTAGCAGCACGATCGCTATGCTGTCGATGACAGCATGCAGTTCCCCGGCCATTGGCGGATTCAGTCTGACCGCCGCGCCGACGACGGTCACAATCACGCAGGGTTCCACGTCCTATTTGACGATTGCCTCAACCGGGACCGGCACGCAACCCGTGACCTCAGCCGTGGTGCTCTACAACCTGCCTGTGGGCGTCACAGCCTCTCCGAATGCACCTACGGTGACGACTGGATCGCAGACCGTGATCGCACTGACAGCAGATGCCGCCTCCCCTGTGGTCAACAACCAGGTGCAGATCACGGGGTATGCGGGGCTGGCTGCGAACAGCGTCATGGTCAACATTGGCGTGGTGGCCGCGCCCTAGTTCATTTCCCTGTTCCTGCTAACCTTGTCGAGTGGGCTTCCGGGATTTTCTTGGCAATGAGGCGACCGTTCGGCACCTGCGGGAGGCCGTGGCAGCCGAACGCGTTCCTCCGGCACTGGTCCTGAGCGGGGCGCGCGGTTCGGGAAAGTTCACGCTGGCGCTGATGCTGGCGCAGACGATCAATTGCCTGGTACAACCCACGACGGACGGTCTGCCGGACTTCTGCGGGACCTGCCGGAATTGCGTCCGCATCGCCTCGGCGCAGCCTCTCGAGGAGCGCATCGCCGAAGCAGTCGCAGCCCGCGAAGACCTGCGTGAGGTCGACAAAAAAGAAACACGCATCCTCATCCAGCCGCACCCGGACCTGCTGGTGATTCCCCCGGATCCGCCGCAACTGCTCATCAAGCTCGGGCAGGTGCGGTCGGTGATTCGCGGGATTTACCGGGTACCGGCGGAGGCGCGACGGGCCCTCTATATCTTTACCAGCAGCGCGTTTATGAAAGAGGCGGCCAATTCCCTGTTGAAAGTGCTCGAGGAGCCGCCGGCGCATGCCGGCATCCTGCTGCTGGCAGAAAATATCAGCGAACTGTTGCCGACCATCCGGTCACGGGCAGCAATTTTCCGGCTGGGGGCATTGCCGGCGGAAACCATCCAGGCACTGGTCGCAGAGCGGCGGCCCGAATTGAAACCGCAACAGCGGGCGCTGGTGGCCCAGCTTGCGGAGGGGACAGTCGGACGGGCATTGACGCTTGACCTGGACAGGTATCTCGAGGGCCGCAAGGATGCGATCCTGGTCCTGCGCTTGGCAACAGCAGGCGGCGAGCATTCGGACTTGTTCAAAATGACCGAGACCTACCGCGCGGGCGCTGACGGCGCGGAGAAAACGACGGCGCTGCTGCGGGCCTTCTCTTCCCTGCTCGAAGACATGCTCCTGCTCAAAGCCGGAGCGAGTGGTCTCATCCGCAACATTGACATCAAGGCGGAGCTGGAACGCATCGCCGGCGGGATCGATGCGGCCTGGATCGAAGGAGCGTCACGCGGGCTGGATCAGGTAGAAGCAGGCATGCGGCGAAACCTGCTGCGGTCCCTGGCCCTCGATAGCTTTGCGACGTCGTTGTCGCGCGCGTAGTTGCCTTCCCGGATACATATTCCGCACACATCACTTCGGTTTGGACATCGGTTGACGATTGGCATTGCCTATGCCGTGATAGTTGCGTACTATTCCGTTCCAGCAGCCAAGACTTTCAACCTGGATTCAAGCGGCGCTTTCACGTCAAAGCGGAGACACGCGAACGTGATCTCCGTGGCCTGCATCCAAGAGAACAAGAAATACAAGAATTATTATGGCTAATCCTTCTATTCTGCCTACGCGACCAGAAGCACAAGCAGTGCCCGATTTAACCGTGGTGCAGCCGGCGGGGCCACGCAAGCTCGTCCGGCCTCCGATGGAAAAAGGGGCGATCCAGCGGCGGACGAACCGGCGCGGGGAATCGCCGCTGCTGGCCCACCAGGCACTTGCGGAACATGCGCTGGCCGCGGCCGGACACGATTCCAGCCACGCGGAAGCTTTCTATTTCCAGAAGCAGGTGCAGACGCAGACGCCGATGTGTTTTGTGCTCGATGACGGCGAAAAACTGGAAGGAATCATCGAGTGGTATGACCGGAATGCCATCAAAATCCGCCATGCGAGCCGGACACTGATCTACAAATCGAGCATTAAATACCTCTATAAAGCAGGCGAAAACAGCCACTGATTGGCCCTTGCTTTGCTGTTTTTCTCCCAAAAAGGCGTCTTAATTTGCCTGTTTTGAGGCTTTCTGCAGACGGTCGCGCAGGGCTGCGCCAATGCCCTCGTTCACAGGCAGCGGACAGTAGATGACAGCAACGCCAAGCGCATCCAGCGCACGCAGGCCGGCAAACAATCGCTGTGCCAGTTCTTCCGGATGGTCCCAGCGGCCCCATCTGACGATGTGGACATCTGTTTCAACGGCAATTTGGAAATCGTCAGGGAGCAGCGCGCCGATCGGGTGTTCGGTCGCCTGCTGAATGGCCGGCCCGATGGCCCTCCGGGCGTCGGACGATTCGATCAGGATGAGGCGGGCGCGCGGCGCGTAGTGGCGCAGGCCGACGCCAGGGGATGGCAGGGCTTCCGGCGCGGCTTCACTGACCGTGCTTTCGTTGAAGGCAACCAGCGTCGGAACCAGGCTGCGGATGTCTTCGAAGGAGACCATGCCGTGGCGGTAGAGGGTCGGCGGGATTGCGGATGCGTCGAGGACAGTCGATTCGAGGCCGAGGCTGGTGGGGCCGCCGTCGAGGACGGCGTCGATGCGGCCGTCGAGGTCTTCAAGAACATGTTGGGCCGTCGTGGGGCTGATGCGTCCGAAGGAATTGGCGCTGGGCGCGGCGATGGGGACGCCGGCGGCCTGAATCAGGGTGTGGGCGATGGCGTGGGCGGGCATGCGGACGCCGACCCTGGAGCGGCCGGCAGTCACGATATCGTGGACTCTTTCGCTCCGGGGCAACAGCAGGGTAAGGGGGCCCGGCCAGAACCTCTCCATGAGAGATTTTTCACTCCGAGTGATTTTCTCCACGATTTCGTAAAGCATGCGTTCGTTGGCGATATGGACAATGAGCGGGTCCCAGGCTGGGCGCTGTTTGGCTGCGAATATCTTTGTTACGGCCTCCGCGTTGAGCGCATTTGCGCCAAGACCATAGACGGTTTCCGTTGGGAAGGCGACGGTCCCGCCGTCGCGGAGGATGGCAGCGGCGCGGGCGATACTGGCTTCATTTGCCGGAAGCAGGAGGGTGTTCATGAGGCGTTCGCGCCAAATGCGGGAGGCCGAAGTACGGTAGACTCGCCGGTATGCAATCGCTGGAGACCGAGGTAAAGTTTCGCGTTCATGACCGGGAAGCGCTCGAGGCGCAATTGGCAGCGGCGGGGTTCCGGTTGGTGACACCGAGCACGTTTGAGCGCAACACTCTTTACGATACCGCAGAGCGCGGACTGCGCGCGCAACACCAGATCCTGCGCATCCGGCAGTACGGACAGAAATGGGTGGTGACGCATAAGCGGATGCCGGATGAGACCACGGAACAGGCGCTGCATAAGCACCGGATTGAGACCGAGTCGGAAGTGGAAGATGGCGCGGCGCTGGCAACGATCTTCACGACACTCGGATTCAAGGCAGCGTTTGTCTATGAGAAGTGGCGCACGGAATATGCAGACGCAACCGGACACTGCGTGATTGACGAGACGCCGATTGGGCTGTTCGCAGAGCTGGAGGGGCCGGTAGCGTGGATCGATGCGATGGTGCCGCGCCTCGGCGTCGCCGAGGAAGACGTGATGACGCTGAGCTATGGTCGGCTGTTTGAAAAGTGGAAGTCGGCCACAGGGAGCGCGGCAGAGCATTTTACGTTTTCAGCAGTCAGGGGCTGAGGTCGGGGGCTTGATGCGCTCCTGCGGCAAGGGTGGCCTCTACGGATCCTGGCGCGTAACGTTTCCAATGCGACCAGCCACTCGAAGCCGGTTTGTTGGCTGGGTGTAGAAGAAGCCGATCCGCTGCGCTCCGCTCAGGATGACAAATTCGTGTGCGCTCTCCTGCATTGCTATGTCAAGGGAACAGGGCGGCAAGGTTTCGAGAGTGTCTGAGAGATGAATGTGGCCGGAAGATCAATGGGTCGCGTTCAGGTACAGGGCAGTGCCGTCGGGATCTTCGAATTGGATAGTGCGGACAGGGTAATGGGCGGCGCGCGCGGTCCTGCGCAGGTTTGAAAAATTGGGGATGCTCCCGGCGCCGGGATGGGCGACGACGACACCACTGCCGGCCCTGGTTTTGATCAGGCCGTCTTCGAGGAGTCGTTCGTACGCGTCGACGACAGTATTTCTCGATACATGAAGGAGTCTGGCGAGAAGACGTGACGAGGGCAGTCGGACGCCATCGGACAATTCTCCGCGACGGATGGCCGTGCACAATTGCGTGTATAGCTGTTGCCGCAGCGTGTGCAGCTTCGATCGATCCAGCGTGATTTCCGGGACAGCCAGGGATTTGCGCATAACTGGTCTCGCCAAGTGGACCTTCCCATTATGCTCCCGCGGGGGGATGATTTTGTCCAGGAGGTACGTGCATCATGATCGCAGGCGGGAACGCAACTATCATCGTGGCCGACGTGGATCGGTCGATCCGTTTTTACACAGAGGTGCTGGGACTGCAACTAACCAACCGTTTCGGCAACGATTGGGCAACAGTCAGCGCGGGCGAGGGGCTGACGATCGGGATCCATCCGTCCTCGGCAAGGTACCCGCTGCCCGGGACGAAGGGCGCTATCTTGCTCGGGATGGACATTGACGTGCCGATCGAGAAGGCCATCTCCCAGCTGGCTGGGCATGGCGTGACCGTCACAAGCGGGGTCACTCGCAGTGATGCGGGAAACTTCGTCCACCTTGAAGATCCGGATGGGAATGAGATCTATCTCTGGGAGAAGGTTCCGGAATTGGGTGTGAAGGAGTCTGTGGCGAGACTGGCGGGTGTGAGTTAGCGGATAGGCAAGAACGCAAATCGTTCCGCTTCGCTTCGCGGCAGCCGGGACGACAAATCGGCGAGTCTCTGCCGGGAGCTGAGACTCGCGGGTATGATCTTCAGGATAGGAAGAACGTGCGGATTCTGAGGCGGTTGTTGTCGGGGGTCGCGGGGCTGATTCTGGCCGCGCCGGGGATAATCCTGGCGCAGGGAGTTTCGCCGTTCACGCTGCATCCGGCCGGAGACGGGGTCTGGGTGGCGATCGACAATCCTGCGGCGAAGCATGCGCGGTCGGGGTCGAATGCAGGGTTTGTCATCGGGACAGACAGTGTCGCGGTGGTGGACACGTTTGAAAGTCCCGAGGCGGCGAAGGCGATGCTGGCCGCGATCCACCAGAAGACCAGGCTGCCAGTGCGGTTTGTGATCAACACGCATTACCACATTGACCATGTGGCCGGGAACAATGTGTTTGCCGCGGAGGGCGCGGTGGTGATGGCGCAGGAGAACGTGCGGACGTGGGAGCGCACGGAGAACATGAAATTCTTCGGCGACAAGGCGACCGCGGAGGAGCGGAAATTTGTCGAGACGCTGGGGCTGCCGGTGGTGACGTACGCGGATGGGGTGCGCGCGTATCTGGGCGATGGGCCGGGACTGGTATTGCGGGCGATGCCGGGGCATACCGGCGGCGATACGGTGGTGTATGACGCGACGGCGAATGTGGTGTTCTGTGGTGACCTGTTCTGGAACCACACGCTGCCGAACCTGATCGATGCTTCGACCGGGGCGTGGGTCGAAACGCTGGATACGCTGCTCAAGGAGTATCCGACAGCGAGCTTCGTGCCGGGGCACGGAGATGAGGTCGGGAAGGCCGAGGATGTACGGGCGTTCCGCGATTACCTGGTGTTTCTGCGTGAGCAGATTGCCGAAGCGCAGGCGAAGGGTCTGCAGGGCGACGCGCTGGTGAAGGCGGTGCTGCCGGAGGTGAAGGCGAAGTATGGGGCGTGGGAATTTTTCGATTTTGCGGCCTCGGACATTCAGAGGACGGATGAGGAGCTGCGCGGGGTGAAGAGGATTCCGAAGGCGCAGTAGCTGGCCAACGAGCATCCCGCCTCGGATGCCCTGAAGTCCTTGACCTTTGGCGCAATCTCAATTGTTGTGCAGACAGTTCTTAGAGTGGCTCCAGGGCGCCGTCCCAGACAACGCCGGCCTCAACTGTGAGGTGGTAGCGGCTTCCGCGACGCGGATGAAAGACCAGTGCTGGCCGAAAACAAGCAATGCAGGTGCCGCCGGGATTGCGGACGCTTGGGTAAACGATACCGTTGGAGCCTGCATACAGAAGGGCGTTGGCGAGCGCCTGCCCGGGCCCGTAGCACTGCGGCACCGGCTGAGGCACAAGGCAGACGGTGCGCTCCCCGTCGTCGAGATGGCTGAATGCCCCTGAGAAGTCGGCGAGGAAATCCTGATATGCGCAGTGCACCGGCCCGGAGAAACGGGCGTCCTCGACAAAGCGCCGCTTGTGGAAAGCGACCTCGGCGAGTGAACTCTCGATTTCGACTCCGGCGTACCAGGCGCCACGGCGACTGTCGTGGAATCGACCGCCATGGGTCCCCGGATAACAGAAAGCAGTGTTGACGACATCCGCCTCGGGCACGCCCTGGAGCAGTTCACCGGGGCCAATGGATAATGCCCCTCCCTGTTCCGCCTGCTTTCGGTCATCAGTGACTGCGGCAAGCTGACTCAAATCCGTAAGGGCATGCGGGTGGAGTGAAAGCTTCTTCAGTGCGTCCGTTTTGCCGGCGAATTCGACGGGGATAAGTCGATGTGTCCCCCGCTGCTCGAAATCCGCTAAGTAGGCCAAATCTGCTACCGGCCGCTTCTTGCGGCGTCCAGCAGACTCCGGATCTGATGCAGCCCCGGAATTCCTGCGCGGACTGCGTATTCAAGCGGACTTCGGCCGCGAAACAGGGGATTGTCATTGGGCCGCAGCATCCACTGGTTTGCCATCTCCTCCGGCAACAGTACCTGCAATGCCTCGTAGATGCCGACAACAAAGGAAATCCGCGTCAGTTCATCCTGTTTCAGCGTTCCAGCAGCCGTCTTCATCTTGTAAAGAGATGAGCGGGGAATCCCGCCGAGAAGTTCCGCTGCAGTCTCCATCGAGACATGCCACTGTTCCATGATGGCAAGGAAGCCGGCCATTGCGGATTGGCTGAGGCGCGCCCGTACGTCGACCCGGCTCAGGTCGGCAGACAGCTCTACCGGGTAACCAGGCGGTGTATGGATTGGGAATGTAGCAGCCATCACTCACTCCTGACTTAGGTGAGTATATGTCTACATATGGACAATTACAAGTCTAATACGAGACAGGCAGCGGATGACCTCACGCGCCGTGGCACTTCTTGTATTTCTTGCCGGAGCCACAGGGGCAGGGGGCGTTCGGGCCGACTTTTTCGCCGGTGCGGCGCTGGGCGACTGCGCCGTTGGCTGAGCTGTCGCTCGCGCCGGCGCTGCGGGCCATTTCGAGTTCGCGTTCCTTCTTGCGCTTGAAGTCGCGTTCCAGGGCATCGATCGTCGTGGACGGCGCATGGACGGGGATGGGCCGCGGCGCTGCGGGCGTTGGAGCATTCTGGGGAATGCTTTGGGTGGGCGGGTGCGCACCATTGCCATTCGTGGGGATGCCCTTGGCCTGGATTCCGTTGAGCGGCGGGGCACTGCTGCCGTTAAGCGCGCCGGCGATGGTCTGAGACGGGGCGGCAGTTGCGGCTTCAAAGGGGAGGTTGAGGGTCTCCGGCGTCTCGACCGGACGCTGCATGGGGCGGGTAATGGGCTGGCCGTCGGGGCCGACGATCTGCATCAGGAAGAGGTAGCGGACGGTGTCTTCCTGGAAACGGTTCATCATCGCCTCGAACATATCGAAGGACTCCTTCTTGTAGGCGACCAGAGGATCCTGTTGGCCGTAGCCGCGGAGTCCGATGCCTTCCTTGAGGTGGTCCATGTTAAGCAGATGGTCTTTCCAGAGGCCATCCAGAACGCTGAGCATGATCATGCGCTCATGGAAGCGCATGGCCTGGCCGCCGAGGATGAGTTCCTTGAGCTCGTAGCGTTCCTTGAGCTTGTTGAAGAGGGTCTCGCCGAGTTCATGGCGGTTGAGAGCGTCGAAGTCGATGTTTTCGACCGCGGTATCGAGGCCGAACTGTTCGAGGAGTTTTGCTTTCAGGCCGTTGATGTCCCACTGGTCGGGGTGCATGGCCTCGGGGGTATGCTGCTCCATGATTGCGCTGAGAATGTTGGCGACGTAGTCCTCCAGAATCAGCTCTTTCTGGTCGAGACCTTCCAGCAGTTGATGACGGGTGCCGTAAACCGCCTCACGCTGCTTGTTCATGACGTCGTCGTATTCAAGCAGGTGTTTGCGGGCCTCGAAGTTCTGGGCCTCGACAGCTTTCTGGGCTGCTTCGATGCGGCTGGTGATCATCTTCGACTCGATGGGGACGCCTTCCTCCATGCCCAGCCGCTGGAGCAGGGTCGAGACCCATTCCTTGGCGAAGATGCGCATCAGGTCGTCTTCAAGCGAGAGATAGAAGCGGGAAGCGCCAGGGTCGCCCTGGCGGCCGGCACGGCCGCGGAGCTGGTTATCGACGCGGCGGGACTCGTGGCGCTCCGTGCCGATGATGTGGAGGCCCCCGGCGGCGAGGACTTCTTCCCGCTCACGGTTGGCATTGGCCTGGTGGACAGCGTAGGTGCGGTCCCAGTGCTCCTGCATGGTCTCGAATTCCTGGCCCTGGTAGTAAAAACGCATCATGCCGGGACCGGCCATGGGGGAGATAGCGCCTTCCGCGGCGCTGATGGCGCGCGCCAGGCCGCGCTTCAGCAGGTCCTGCTTGGCGACGAATTCCGCATTGCCGCCAAGGAGAATGTCCGTACCGCGGCCAGCCATGTTGGTGGCGATGGTGACCATGCCGAGGCGACCGGCCTGGGCGACGATTTCTGCTTCGCGCTCATGGTACTTGGCGTTCAGCACGACGTGGCGGACGCCCTTGCGCTGAAGGATGGACGAGAGCAACTCCGACTTTTCAATAGAGGTCGTGCCGACCAGGACGGGCTGCTTGTTCTCATGCAGGCGGGCGATTTCGTCAGCAACAGCGAAGTATTTTTCCTTCGCGGTGCGGTAGACGACGTCCTGTGATTCGATCCGGCGCATTTCGCGGTTCGTGGGAACGACGACAATGTCGAGCTTGTAGATCTTGTCGAACTCGGTGGCTTCTGTTTCGGCCGTACCGGTCATGCCGGAGAGTTTCGCGTAGAGACGGAAGTAATTCTGGAAGGTGATGGTGGCGAGGGTCTGGTCCTCGCGGCGGATGTTGACGCCTTCCTTGGCTTCAATGGCCTGGTGGAGGCCGTCGGACCAGCGGCGGCCGGGCATGAGGCGTCCAGTGAACTCGTCGACGATGATGACTTCACCATCCTTGACGACATAGCCGACGTCTTTGCGGTAGAGATTGTGGGCCTTGATGGCCACTTCGACGTGGTGCTTGAGCTCCCAGTTCTCGACTTCAGCGATGTTGCCGATGCCGAGCAGGCCTTCGATCTTTTCCCACCCCTCATCGGTAACAGTGATGGTCTTGTGTTTCTCGTCGACGACAAAATCGCCGGTGAGCCACTTCTCTTCGCCCTTCTCGATTTCCTCGCCCTGCTCCAGACTGGGGATGATGCGGTTGACGCGGGCATACTTGTCGGTGGTCTGGTCGGTGGGTCCGCTGATGATGAGCGGCGTGCGTGCTTCGTCGATCAGGATGGAGTCAACTTCGTCGACGATGGCAAAGTAGTTGCCGCGCTGGACACACTCGGGGAGTTCGAACTTCATGTTGTCGCGGAGGTAGTCGAAGCCGAATTCGTTGTTCGTGCCGTAGGTGATATCGGCGGCGTAGGCAGCGCGGCGCTGGGCATCGTCGAGATCGTGGACGATGACGCCGACGGTCAGGCCCAGGAACTCGTAGATTTTGCCCATCCACTCGGCATCGCGCTTGGCCAGATAGTCGTTCACGGTGATGACGTGGACGCCGTGGCCGGTGAGGGCGTTGAGATAGCAGGCGAGGGTGGCAACCAGGGTCTTGCCTTCACCTGTGCGCATTTCAGCGATCTTGCCCTGGTGCAGGACCATGCCGCCGATGAGCTGAACGTCAAAATGGCGCATGCCGAGGATGCGGCGGCCGGCTTCGCGGACCACCGCGAAGGCTTCTGGCAGAATTTCGTCGAGGGCGGCCTTTTCGGCCTGCTTGACAGCGTCTTTGTCCGTCTTGTCAACGCCGTCGAGCCTGGCGGCGATGCGGGCCTTGAACTCGGCAGTCCTGTTCCGAAGGTCGGCCTGGGAAAGTGCCTGCACCTGCGGCTCAAGAGCATTGATGGCGGCAACAGTGGGCATGAGGCGTTTGACGACGCGCTCGTTATTCGTGCCGAAAATTTTGGTGAGCGTACTACCGATCAAGGGAAATCCTTACCCGAAACAATGAGTGTGTGGAGCAAACTCTATTTTACGCGAGGGCGGGGATTCACGGGATTGTGATGGTGGATGTTGGACTAGAGGCGACGAGCAACGTGATCCAGCAGTTCGCCTGCATTGACGACGCTGGTCGTTCCATAAGCTCGCTGAGGAAAATGGCGTTGATTGCCAGTTACCAGAAAGCGGGCTTTCGCTTCTGCTGCGCAATGAAGGAACTTATTGTCAGAGGGGTCAGGCGATCTGTACGTCGAAGGACGCGGATTGGAGAGAGCGCCTCGGTCGCGAAGCAGAACAAGAAGTGCATTGACGACTGCCGGTTCAAAGGAGAACTTGGAGCGAAAAAGGACGCCTGCGTACTCTTCCAATATTTCCGCTGATAAGCAGGGCCGCAAAGTACCGCTGCGCACGGCTTCGACGACGAGGGCCTCCTTACCCAGCCGACTAAGCAACGCAGAAACGAGGATATTCGTATCGAGCACGACGCGGATCACTCCCCACCGGTGTCAATCGGACCCCTCGCAGTCGCCTCAGCCTTCTCCCGGCGATAGGCCGCGATTTCAGCATCAATTTCATCCATCGTCATCCGGTCCAAACCGTTGCGTTTGGAGTGATCCCAGGCACGCTGCAGCCAATCCGGCGCGGGGGAGGCGATGCGCATGAATTCCTGAACGCTCAGGATGACAACGGAGGGCTCGCCGCGTCGCGCGACAATGAAGCGCTCGTTGTTCTTCACGGCACGGTCCATGATCTGGCCGAATTGTGTTCTGGCGGTGTGGGCATCGATGCGGCGTTCCATGCGCGTCTCCCATGCATTGATTGATGCATGCATCTATAGAATAACAGAGCGACATCGCGTCAGCACCGGAGACGATTCGGCGGCAGCGTAACTGCAAACCCCTAGCGCGCGCGGGGATGGGTGCGGTCGTAGACGCGGGTGACTTGCGTATTGGTGAGCTGGGTATAGCGTTCAGTGGTGGAGAGGCGCTCGTGGCCGAGCATTTCCTGGATCGCGCGGAGGTCGGCGCCCTCTTCGAGCATGTGGGTGCCGAAGGCGTGGCGGAGAGTGTGGGGATGGGTTTCCGCTGGCAGGCCGTGGGAGATAGCGATCTGTTTGACAAGCCGCGCGATGGTGCGAGTGGTGAGTCGGATTTCTGTTTTGCCGGGCTTGACGCGGCTGCCGATGAGCAGCGCCGGGGTTGACCGGGCGGCAGCGGCGAGTTTTGCCTCGCGTTCGGGCAGGTAGGCGCGGATGGCGGCAGCGGCAGCATCGCCGAGGGGGACGAAGCGTTCCTTCTTCCCCTTGCCACGGACGAGGATAGCTTCGCCGGGCCAGTGAATGTCCGGCAGATTGATGGCGCAGAGTTCGGCGTTGCGGATGCCGGAGCCGTAGAGAAGTTCAAAGATGACGCGGTCGCGGGCCGGCCAGGTGGAGGTCGTGCTCTCGGCTGGGGCTAGGTTGTTCGCGGTGCGGTTCATCTGCTCGATGGTCGGGACGCGGGGGAGATGCTTCGGCAGTTTGGGCGTGGAGACGAGACGGGCCGGATTCTGCTCGACGTGGCCCATGCGGGCGAGCCACTTGTACCAGGAACGGATGGCGGCGAGGGCACGGGCGGTCGAGGCTTTGGAAAGCGGGGGCTTGCCTTTCGCGGGCGACAACAGAGTGCCGAGATAAGCCCGGATCTGCTGGTGTTCGATGAACCCAAGGTTGGTGGCCTGGCCGTTGTGAGTGATGAGGTAGGCAGCAAACCTGTTGATCTCGCGCGTGTAAGCGCGAAGGGTGTGGGGCGACACGCCGCGTTCGTTGGCGAGCATGGCGAGGAAGGCGTCGGCGCGGAGGAGGATTTCGGGTTTCATGGCTCGGCAAGGGCCTGCTTGGCGCGCGGATGGTGCTGGCGGTGGACGGCCTTGAGGCGGCCGAGGGCGAGGTGGGTGTAGACCTGGGTGGTGCCGATGTCGGCGTGGCCAAGGAGGGTCTGGACGGTGCGGAGGTCGGCGCCGTTTTCCACCATATGCGAGGCACAACTGTGGCGGAGCATATGGGGGCTGGCGGCAGAGCTCGATCGTTTGACGAGGGACCAGACCCAGCCGCGGGTAAGTGGTCCTCCTCGCTGAGAGAGGAAGAGGGGATGCGAGGTCGATGGAGACCCATTTCGTAAGAACAAGACTTGGGGCGTCCGCTTCCGTGGTTTATCCAACCTGGCCGCTCGATTCCGTGACGTGGCGAGCTGGGGCCGGGCGCGCTCAACGTAGCGGGTAATGGCGGCGATGGCGGCGCGGCCGAGGGGAACAAGGCGCTCCTTGTCGCCCTTGCCACGGACGAGGATGCGGCCCTCGTCGAGGGAAAGGTCTTCGACGTTGAGGCCGGTGAGTTCGGAGACCCGGATGCCGCCGGCATAGAGCAATTCGAGGATCGCCTGGTCGCGGAGGGCAAGAGCGCCGGCCTGGGGGTGGTTCGCGGTGAGGGCGGCGCTGTCGAGCATGGCTTCGACTTCAACAGGGGCGAGGGACTTGGGAAGGACCTTCCAGCTTTTCGGGGATTCGAGATTGAGCGTGGGGTCGTGATGAATGCGCTTGTCGAGCAGCAGCCAGCGATAGAGGCCGCGCAGGCAGGAGAGTTTGCGGGCGATGGAGCGGGATTCCACCTGGTGGGAGCGGAGGTGTTCGAGAAAGCTGCTGACGTGCGACTGGGTTGCGCGGGTGAGCAGAATCGGTTCCAGATGTTCGGCAAAGAGCAGGATGTCGGATTGGTAGGCCTCGCAGGTGAGGGGACGCAGACCTTTCTCAACGCGCAGGTAGGTCAGGTATTCCGTCAGAAGGGCGCGGTTGGTGGAGGTGGCCACGTTGTGATTATCGGCCATGCGCGGGACCTTCTGTCTGCAGGGTATCTAGTTCAACAGGTGGAAGAGGACGCCGCGTGAGCGTGCACGGACGAGCCGGACGAGTGAGCGTACTTAGCACTTGCGTTACGAAATAGACCGGAGACATGGTTTACAGCGAAGCGCGACGGGGAACGGGCACGCGCTGTTTGGGTGACACACGACGATGGTGTATGCCCTGGAAAGAGAGTTGTATCGTGGATCAACGTTTGCAGTTTTTATCGAGTTATCAGAAGGAAGAGATGTCAGTGGCGGACCTGTGTCGCGCGTATGGAATCTCACGTCCAACGGCCTACCGCTGGATCAACACAAGACCAGAATTTTCATCAGCGAAGTATTCCGCTTCGAAGAGCTCGCACTTGAGCTGACCACACGAGGGTTCTACAGAGTTTACTTTCGAGACCTCCAGGTTGGAGAGCTCAACGCGGAAGAGCTTCGTTTCAGAGCGGCACGACGTCTGATCCTCGATGAGTGGATCGGCATGTTCTCGTCAGGGTAAAAACGGATTCTATCGTCGTGGTCTGCACAACCCACTTTTTCGATGCCTATTGCATGTTAAATCGAACATAAACTGTTTTGTTTCTTGCAAAAAAGTAAGATCATGGGGCATGCCAAGAACGACTCTTCTAAACAAGTCGAAGCGCGTCGCCTTAATCCTGGAACTGCTCATATGCGGGTCGTTATTTTGCTCTTCAGGCAGAGCGCAAGGGACGCCTGCACCGACACCGAATGCGTTCAACCGGATCGTCAGTTTGCATCTGCCACGTTTAGGGGGAACGATTCCCGTCTATTACTCGGATGGCCTGAAGGCCTTGGCGCTCCGCGACCAAGCCAAGATTGCCGACTGTTCGTCCTGGTACAGCGGGCAGCTTCATGTTTCGGTTCCCGTCACACTTGCGGTTCTCAATGAGGTTGATTGGAAGCGGGTCGGAGGTATCGCGGACTATCCCATGGCGGAAGCCTTTCCGGAGGAAGGAAACATCATCATCATGCCGGACTCCTTTGCGAAGTTTCCGGGGCAGAACCCGCACGCGGATCTCGACAAGAAGCTAGACTTCATCGCATTACACGAGACCGGACACCTTTATCAAAAAGCTGTACATCTGGAAGGGCCCGACCTTTTCATGCAGGAATTTTCCGCCACGATGCTGGCCACAGCCTATACTCTGGCGCTGCGGCCTGAACTCCTGTCTGACACGCTCCACTCCCGCAACGGCGTGAAGCAGCCTTACACCTCGTTCGAGGACATGGACCTTATCTACGACGGAGTCGGCTTCGATAATTACGATTGGTTCCAAGTCGAAACGGTGCGGCTGGCAGTCTTCTTCGTCAAAGGGCAGGATCTCGGTGAACTCGTCCGAAAGATGCAGGCTGCCTTCCCTGTAGGCCGCCCAATGTCCAACGAAGAGGTTTTTCGCAGCCTGGAGGGCATTCGACCCGGCATTACTGCTGAAGCTGGTGCACTGGCGAGACCAACCACCCTAAAGCCGATAGTTCCTGCAGAGTGCCTTTCAGCAACTCAGAGTGGAAATGCCATCGGCTACTTCGGCGTACGAAATGCGAGTAGTCATGGCGTCGTAGTCATTGATGATGGTGTGCAGGCTGTTCTGCCCCCAGGCTACACTTCTGAGCAGGGGAAGGTAGGCACTCAATTCAAGTTGCCTTCTGGCCGATGTATCACGTATTCAAGCGTGCCCGGCTATATCGTTCTTAGATGAGTTCAGGCGACGGCACTTTTCTAAATTGACGAATGCGTATCTCGGCAGCTTGTAGCTCTCGACAGACGACAAATCGCCGATGCGCTCACCCACCTGCCTCTTATTGCGGAGGGGTGACGGTGAAGCCAAGCTGCTCGGCGAGGTGGAGGGTGTCGGACTGGGCCCAGTTCTCGACGATGCGGCCGTTGTGGACGCGGTAGAAGTTGGTGTAAACGACGGAGACGGGTTTGCCCTGGATGTGGACGCCGTGGGGGGTGCCCGTGTAGTTGCCGGTCCAGGTAGAGCGGACGGCAACGAGGTCGCCGTCGGCAACAATCAAATCGATAGTGATGGAGCGGGGGGAGAGCGCGGCGCAGGTGGGGCAGGCGTCTTTGAGTTCGGTGAAGGGGCCACCCTGGAGCGAGACGCCCCCGCGTGTGTTGTGGATGGGGCCGGCGGGGTCAAAGATCTGGTTGATGGCGGCGACGTCTCCCTGATTGAAGGCAGCAAAGGCTCGGCGGACGAGGGCCTTGTTGGATTCGGCGGGAGAGGGAACCGTCTGGGCAGAGGCGACGGCGGAAAGGCACGCGAGAAGTAAGGTGAGCGCGCAACGCATGGAATCCTCGGTTGTGGAATTGACGCATAGTCTATTTCACAACTGCATGCCGCAGTCTCATGTAAACAAGAATTCTTTCGTTTAGATAGTTGTCTTCTCATAGCCGCTCAACTCGAGAGCATGGCCGCCGCAAGGGGTTTGTAACGGATCTCTCAGGTCCACAGCGTAACGCATGTCCCGGTACACTCACGAGCGCACAATTCATTCACTATTTATCATCCCTCTCGCGTGCTCTTGCGTTCCCCTGCTGGCTGAGCCCCTCCCTCCGGGTGCGGTTCTTGCTTATTTGAAACAGGAGCACATGTACATGGGTGTGAATCGTAGAGATTTCCTGCGCGGTGCGGCGGGAGCAGCGTCTGCTGCTGCCTTTGCCGGCGCTACTTCCCTGATCTCCGCTGAAACCACGAGCCTGCCTGCGCCGGCTGCATCGAATATTGAACACATCATCGTGGTGATGATGGAAAACCGCAGCTTCGACCACTTCTTCGGCTGGCTTCCCGGCGCCAAAGGCAAGCAGGCCGGCCTGACCTTCTATGACTCCCTCGGCGAAGCCCATCCAACGAATCACCTGACAACTTTTGTCGGCTGCGCCCATCCAGATCCGGACCACTCGTATGCAGGCGGCCGCAGTGAAGTGAACAACGGCGCGATGAATGGCTGGTTACAAACAACGACCAACGACACTTTTTCGATCGGCTATTACGAAGAATCGGACCTGCCGGTGTGGTCGCAGCTCGCCCGCAACTTTACGACCTGCGACAACTACTTCGCGTCGATCCTCAGCTCGACTTTCCCGAACCGCATCTTTCAGCACGCGGCACAGACAGACCGTCTTTCGAATACGTTCGACATTTCAACGTTGCCGACGATCTGGGACAACCTGGCGGCGGCGGGCGTCAGCGCGAAATACTACTGGGCGAATGTGCCGTTCCTCGCACTGTGGGGGACGAAATACCTCAGCATTTCCGATAGCTACGCGCAGTTCCTGCTGGATGCGGCGAGCGGCAACCTGCCGGCTGTGTCGTTTGTCGATCCGGCGTACACAATCCTCGATGACGGCGAAGGCAATGATGACCATCCGCACGCAGACATCCGCTCTGGCGAGGCATTCATCAGCCAGATTTATAACGCAGTGACGAACGGGCCGGGCTGGAAGAACACAGTGCTCATCTTCAACCGCGATGAGTGGGGCGGGTTCTACGACACGGTAGCGCCCCCGCGCGTGGTAGCTGCGAACGCTCTCGATACCGATATCGTTGACGGCAAAACGCTGCTCGGCTGCCGCGTGCCGGTGGTGATTGCGTCGCCATTTTCAATGGGCAAGCCGGCGACGCCGCGCATCGACTCGCATCTGTACGACCACACCTCCGTGCTGAAGCTGATCGAGTGGCGCTACAACCTGCCACCGTTGACGCCGCGCGATGCGTCGAACGAAATCGCCAACCTGGCGCTGGCACTGGATTTCAAGGCCGCGTACACGGCGCCGCCGTCGATTCCGGTCACGACTGCGCCGATCCCAACGCCCTGCGGATTGTTTGAGCTGGGAAGTGAAGTCGATAACGAAAGCTATGACTTCTACACCATGCTGAACTCGGACTTGATGACGGGCTGGTTGTAAGTCTTCGAAAGCCGGGCCCCGGTTCTCTGAATGTGAAAGAGAGCCGGGGCCTTTGTCCCCTGGGCCTAGATTTTTTGCCGCATCCAGCGGCCCTGGCGGAAGAGGATGACGCTGATAAGGACGACGACGGTCTGGGCAACAACGACGGCGACGAATACGCCGTTGACCTGCAGGCGGGTGTGCATGGCGAGGTACCAGGCCAGCGGAATTTCCAGTATCCAGAAGCCGAAAAGGTTGACGTAGGTCGGTGTGAGTGTGTCGCCTGCGCCGTTGAAGGCCTGGAGCATCACCATGCCGTAGGCGAAGGCCATGTTACCGCAGCTGAAGATGCGCAAACAGTTGATGGCGGCGGGCAGGACGGCCGGGTCCGTGGTAAAGAGACGCAGGATCTGCGGCGCACACACAATGAAAAGAACCCCGACGATGCCGAGGAAGGTCATGTTCCACAGGCCGGTGCGGTAAACGGCGCTGCGGGCGCGCTCAGGATGCTTTGCGCCGAGGTTCTGGCCGACCAGGGTGGCAGCGGCATTGCTCAATCCCCAGGATGGCAGGACGGCAAAGATAACGATGCGGATGGCGATCGTGTAGCCGGCCAGCGCGGACGCGCCAAAGAGACTGACGATGCGGATGAGGCCGATCCAGCTCGCCTGGCTGACGAGAAATTGCAGGATGCCGGTGATGGAGACGCGGATGAGCCGCCACAGCACATCGGCGCGCAGGCGCAGGTGGCGGCCGAGGATGCGCAGACGCTCCGTTCCCTTCCCTAACCGATAGAACTGATACAGCACGCCGATGCCGCGCCCGCTGAAGGTCGCAACGGCTGCGCCGGCGACGCCCAGTTTTGGAAATGGCCCGAAACCGAAGATGAGGCAGGGATCGAGAATGAGGTTGAGAATGTTCGAGACCCAGAGGAGCCGCATGGCGATGGCGGCGTCGCCTGCTCCGCGGAAGATAGCGTTGTTGAGGAAGAGCAGCAGCACGACACCGGAGCCGCCCAGCGCGATCCGCGTGTAGTTCACGCCGACAGCGATGATGGCAGGCGTCGCGCCCATGAGCGCGAGCAGGCGGGGCGCGAGCAGAAAAAAGGGCAGGCCCATCGCGACCGACGCAATCAGGCCGAGGAAGATGGCCTGGACGCCGGCAATGGCTGCGCCCTCTGGATCTTTTTCGCCGATCCGACGCGCGACCATGGCAGTGGTCGACATGCCCAGGCCGAGGCCCACGGCGAAGACGAGGGTGAGGACGGATTCTGTAAGGGCGACGGTGGCAATCGCGCTCGTGCCGAGACGGCTGACCCAGAAAACGTCCACAACCGCAAAGAGCGACTCGAGGACCATTTCCAGCACCATCGGGATGGCCAGCAGCAGGATCGACCGGTTCAGCGAGCCGGTGGTGTAGTCCTGATGACTGCCGCGCAGGGCTTCGCGGATAGATTGCCACAGGGATGGTGGCGTGTAGGCCTCGATGGTCGGCTGGGGTGGCATGGTGGGTTCATGGTAGGCGATGTTGCGACCGCCCACTATCAAAATGTGCAGTCGGCCTTAGCGGCCGGACGAGGGGTCGACGCTCATGGCGGTGTTGAGATCGAGAAATGTGGCAGGCGAATGGGGCGATCCGGGGGCGTAGCAGTTGCCGTCGGAGGCGTAAGTTGCGGCACAGCCGGTGGTGAACTGGGCGCGGCGCGGGGATTGCGCGAATTGCCAGACGACGGCGCTTCCTGTACCGGACTGATGCGGAGAGAGATCGTGTTCTCCCGGCGAGCAGCCGGGCGAAGGCGGGCACTGGTCGTTAGCGACCCAGAGGGCCGGAGTTTCGGGGCGCGCGTGGCCTGGATCGCGGGCGGCGTCTTTGGCGACAATGTCCTGCGCTGTGGTGATGGTTTT
>Ga0116228_10001472_pt1 | contig 19591 bp, 16 predicted proteins | sample S1TSphfallax_2_FD_89694 | JGI IMG/M metagenome (GOLD analysis project Ga0116228, IMG submission 89694) | Host-associated microbial communities from peat moss isolated from Minnesota, USA - S1T2_Fc - Sphagnum fallax MG | ecosystem: Host-associated > Plants > Peat moss > Unclassified | place... | reverse complement strand
TTATACTATCATACATTATGTAGTAGTGGTGGGCTATGGCAAACCAATTAGGACCCATAGAATTTAGTTAATATAATGGTGGGTTGTGCCAACTTCGGTAGACAATAGAGCTTGTTTCACACTATTCAAAAGTAAGATTTGCTTGTTGATTTTAGCTAGTTCATCTCCTTATAAAAAGTAAGAGGGATTTTGGCTATAGTTGATTTTTCATTGACATTGAAATAAAAATATCATTAAAAACCCAAATTTTAGATTTTTATTTGGAGCTTGTTGCTGAATGATTCCTTCCTTTTTGCAAAGATATATATATATTTTTAAATCTAGCTTATGGCAACTTAGCAATTGTAGCAAGCTTATGTGGATTTTTTTTTAAAAAATTCCTAAGTCATGATTTATAATGAAGGGGTACAAAAATTGAAAAACATTATTATGCACTTCTTTCAACGTTGATTAGGTATGTTTTGATTTTGAATTTTTTTACTCATGATGGTTGATTTTTTTGGGGAAGTCATAAGAACCTTGGGCTTTGTAACAATACAAGAATGTTCAATGTCTTGGTGATTGTGTGCATAAAAAAACTTGGTGTCTTGGTGGTACTTTACTCCAAGTTTTTAAAAATATTTACATGTTATTCAACAATGAGGTTAAGAGTCAAGGATAACTACATTTATATGGTTGTTAGATGGTTAGGGTAATGGTTGTTGAACATAAAAGTCATAATCTATTTTTGCACCATATTCCCAACCAATCATTTATTCCTCCAAGGAAGATGAACCTTCAAGATATCACACAATAAGGTTACCCAAGACATGTGGTGTAAAGATTTGATGGCTTATGAAGGTAGTTTACATGGGTTTTCCTTAGGTCCACCCCAAAGGTTTAGGTACCTTTATTGGGAGAAATAACAAATCCTAACATTATTCAACATAAAAAATTTCCTTTCTTTTTTTGATAATGTGCCAAAAGCTCTTTTGGTTATCTTCTTACTTCTTCCTCACCTATTTCTTTAGAAACAAAAGAGATATTCCACAAAGGTCAAAAAATTGGATCACCCTTTCCAAAAACATAAAAAATTGTTGTCTTGTAGTATTATGTAAATGTTCATTGCTCAAGCTCTTAATGATCAACTCTATACTACTCTTTATGGCATTAGGATTCAAACTTTTATCCATATTGAACCCATTCCAACAAAATATATGTAAACCCAAAATGGGTACTATTATTCATCTAGAGTTAATGTTTTGGAAGTTATTAATGGGCTTTTTTGGAGGTTTTTTTTTTAAGATCATGGAAAATGGTTTCACAAAAATGTTCATCTCGCCTTTGTGCTTGGATGGTGCTAGTAGCCAATTTAGGTGCAAAAGTTATTGACATTAGTGAAATGGCATTAGTTGAAGTCTAGATGAATGAAATTGTACATTTGCAAGCTCAATAAGCATCAATGAAACCAACACAAATTTGGTATTCAATGATAATGAGTAAGTTAAAGTGGTAACTGAAACTTTTTTTTATAGCTCAAGCCGTCATACACATGATATGCACAACTACACACTAGACAATGGCCAATTTTTTTATCATAACATAACACATGGTACTAAAGTTTGTAGATTCAATGCCCTTACATCTAGAGCTTTTATGTGTACCAAGTTTTTGATGGATTTTAACGTCAAATTTCAATAAGGAACATCTAGTTTCAAATGGTTATTTCGAGCTAAATATCATTGTATGTGGGCACTTTGACATGGTTCACTCAATACATCAACCATAAGAAGTGCATACCACGTGTACTTCATTTTTTCAACCTCTAAATCAACTTTATGCTTCAATGAATTTAATTAAATTATGTATGCATTCTTATTTAAGTTGGAAATCTTAATCCAATAAAATATTAATTATCATATTGATAATTTCACAATATGTTGTTACATTTGAATCTCTATTCAATAAAATCCATTACAAAAAAAACTAGTGATCCACCTCAACTTGTAACTACCTAAACAAATATCTAGAACAAGTAAAGGCTTATTGTTTCAAAATTTATGAAATTTATACCTTGTGATAGGATACAAGAAAGGCTATGTATGTTTAAGTGAATTTATACGTAGTTTGATTCAAAACATATACTATGAAAAGTCATAGCTATTGACTATGGCCTCGATGGTGTGTAATGTAACCCATTAGTTACATGACTCAAAAATGATGTCCCACATTTTTGGTGTTCATTGTATAACAAATAGGGAGGCTTTCTAGTTGTAGGGGATTCATAAAAGGCTTTTTTAGAGCTTGGATTTGTGGATATGGTTGCCACTCATGCATATGATCATGAATGGGTGGGGAGGTCATCTATTAAGCACAAAAGGATTTCAAAACTTTGGAAGCTTTTGAAGAAACACCTATTGTTTTTTTTCAATTTCACAATGCACATTACTTGTGTACACAAAGAGTTTTGGAATGTTTGGTATATCAAATGCCTACATTATTAGAATTGTGTCAAGAACAATTCATTGATTGATATGGGATTTTTATTTTTTTTCCAATTGGAGAAATTTTTGTGTGACATCCTCATTGAGTTGAACAAGTTAAATAGGCAATTTCAATATATAACCACATGGATATTATTGCAATTAGATCCCCTTTTATTTCACCATCACCATTTTCAAAAGACACTACCTAGGTGGAAAGTTTGGAAGAAAAACCAAATATCAAGTTGGTTAATTTTCTTCAAAAGGTTATGTACCAAGGAGGGGGGGGGTGTGGGGGGGATGACATTTATTGATGAAGATGGTATTTCATGCAATCATGTTTTACATGTTGATCCTATTCATACTTGTCAAATTAATGGAAATTTAAAAGATTGTCAAAGAACTAAATATAGTACATTAATTATTTATAAATAACTTAAACTTTAGATTCCACAATATCTTCATTTTTTGTATTGCTTATTTTTGTTTGTCTTAAGGGTGCAATCATATTTAGAAGGACCACAACAAGTGGAACCAACGTGATCAAGTCACCTTTTCATGTTTTTTAAAGATTTGAAATTCTTTCAAAATGACAATCATGTACAACAATTATCCACGCTTGTACATAATAATGTATATCATGACCAAAAAATGAATATTTTTATCATGAATATTTAGTTCATCACCTTTTATAATCAATCATAGTACATAATCAATCACGTCATTTTGGTAAGCATTCCCATTGCTTTTTTAAATAATTAAAAAAATCACCCAAAATTACAAGGTTGGCTCCTATTATCCTATATGCAACCCTAGAAAAATTATTATCTTTTTCTCACATTTTCAAAATGAAGCTTCACTTAATTTTTAAAAAAAAACTATTACAATACATTCCACAAATCTAAAGCATTTTCACAAGCCACAAGGTGCTAGTTACAAATTGGTGTAAAGCAAATATCTTGAATAATAGGATGATAGGTATGTAATTGACAATAAATCATCAAGTCTAAATACTTGCAACTATCTAGATAAATTTGCTATCAATATAGGACTAGGTGTGTTTTTGAAGCTTTGTGAAAGATGGAACTTTGTTGTAAAAAGACTTCCATAAATTAAGATTGTTAATAGCTAGAAATTCCACACCATATAAACCGTTACAAACCATTGCTAAGGTAATAGATGTATGAACAGATGGGAAGCTATTACAAATGTGTCATGCTACCAAGAAAAAACCTTTATTTGTAAGGTAAGGCCCTTGGCAGGGCATTCCCACAATAAGGGTCCTAGGATGTGGTGGTAAGAGAATTTGGCCCCACATTTTAAAATGTCCCTCACCAATAAGCTTTACCCATCATAAAGCACAAAGAAAACTTTATCATGAACTAAACATATTAAAATCACAAGGCAAAATCTAGGGGGAGGGTCCTTATGCTTGGTCCTTATGATTGGGAGGGAAATTACATCTTTAATGAGATCTTCAAGTCTTAAGGAATAGTGTAAGAACTAATGGGTGTAAGATCCTTCCCATTCTTTAGTTGTAGGTGTAAGAACCATCCTCTTTTCTAAGAAGGTTATTCATGGATACAAGGTGTTTTCTAAATACACTAGGAAATTCCTTTGAGTGTTTTATGCATGTGCAAAACGATCATTTTGTAATTAATACAATGTCATATTTATTTATGAAGCAAGGTAGTTTGTCTTGTTTTGGTACACTAGAATTTCCCAAACCACAATGTTCTTGGTATCTTTAAAAGGCTTTCGATGAATAGGGGTGCATTGACTTAGTTTGAAACTATTTGGGGCTACAATGTGGAAGCTATTGATTATTGAACCATTTTTTCAATGAATCCTAAATAAAATAACTAAAACTATATTGGAATTTGGGTGTTCTTTGTGTTGTTGGAAAACCTTTGGTAAGTCAAATTTAATAAAATTTATTTCACAATGTTCAGAGGTAAGGTGTGGAAGATACGGATTTTTGAGTGGATTTTGTTACTAAAAATTCAACAAATTGCAAAAATTGGATTTGGAAGGGAAAATCAGTTGAACCTTCAATATGTTCACAGTTGGGTCAACCTCAAAGCCTACACTAGTATAAATTAAAAAAAAAAGAAACAACCTTTAGTTTGCAAACTAAATGTGACTTAATGGGCAATTCAACTCACAAGCACAAGGTGACCATTATTCTGATTTGGTCATTGGATAGATGTACCTTCCCATTCAAACGATATTATGCGTGTAATTATCATTTTATTGAACAACATTGTTACATAACATTTTAGATGGTAATTATTCAAAAAAATGAAACATTTATTTCATTGGTTAACTTTGATTGAATGACTATTCACCTTATAAAATATTGTTTCCATTTTAGAAATTGTCGTTTTCTTTCTATTGTAGAAATACACTATGATTGCCAAGCCCATTTTCTCAGTTTTAACCCCAAGCCAACATGATCTTTTGTGATGAATTAACTACAAATTGAACCCAAAACTTTTGCTACATAACCTTTATGAGTCCTAACTATCTAATATTAGTTTGATACCATAATCATGTATAATATTTATTTAAGCAATGATGCCCCCACACACATTCAACATGTTAAGAGAAATACAATAACATTCAAATTCCCCATTGTCTACATACATAGAAAATAAACACGTTGTGAATAACCCACCATGCATGACCATACAAACTTTTATTTCACATAAATTTGAATGTGTAGTGTGCATTGATCCTAACATAATTTTATTTTTCTTACAAATTGATGCAAGCACAAATAAGTTATATGAGTTTTGACCAACAAGACAACCATTGATATATAATTTAACCATCGGTGAACTAGAAGGTGCTAATTCACTAGTTCCCCCTCTTCAAAAAACAAACCAAAAAATCAGCCCCCTTGCCCCTCCCAAATGGAAATGGAACTTGGGTTACCACATTGTTGCATTGGCTATTAGGATTTAGACTAAATATTTATGGTTGGACAACTTAGATTTCATTAATTAATATTAAAAAATAAAAAAATAGGTGGGCCTTGATTGCCATGTGTCACCATATAATTGGTGTTAAAATGAACACATGTCAAATGGTCAATGAACGTTCCATGTTGTGCCACATGTCATCATCCTAATGGCAACAACTTTAATGATTGAGATTAATCCAATGAATTTTTAATTTTGAAAAAAAAAATAGTGACACATGTCCACAAGTTAGTTGTCCAATTTTTAAACATGTGTCATATTTTGATTAGTTGCATTGTAGTTGCAAAGAGAGTTGCACATAAGGTGCAACTATATTTGGATTGGTATGTATGGATAAACATGTATATTAACATTATATATACATGTTGCATATGTAGTGTTGTATGCAACTGAATGTCATATGCAACTTGTTTTAAGTAACTACATAAATTTGAAGTTGCATGTGTCACATGCAACTGAATTTTAATTGCAAATGATAATTGCAAAACCCAAAATTTATACTAGTGTATTGGTCCACACACATCCAAATCATCCACTAGATGATACAATAAATGTGTCATGATGTGAAAGAACGAAGGTGGGAAATACATTTCTAGTAAGGTTAGGCTAATTGAAACATCTAATCATAGTGATTCTATTTCAAGAGGATTCCACACCTTGTTGCATATCCTCTAAAATACCTTTGAAATTCTCATGATTGCCATTTAAGGTCCACGATTAAAAAGTCCTTTCAATGCTAGTGGTAAAATATGCTACATTAATCCATGATAATCATGGGACTTAAGACCCCCAAATGTTTTCGGCTTAATGTATTGTGCCATTGCAGAGACATGGCCTGATGGTGTTTTAAGATTCTTAATGACTATTGCAAAAGTATCAAATTCAACATTTGTCAAAACATATGGGGTTGCCGGTTTCAACATATTCCCACCTCTTCTAAGGTTGGTAATTAACCACAAATGTGGTTTGATGCCTTTACGTTGCAAATCTCATCAAACTTTCGTGTTGTCCTTTTTTCATGTTATGGTTTTGAGGAAAGTTTTTGCAAAATTTTGTTCATAGTGCATAACATCCAGTGTGTTTCGAATGAAAAGGTCCTACACATATTGAAAGATTGAAAACCACCAATGCCAAGCTTCAATAATCAAATTAAACCATGTTTAAAAATTGCAATGATCCACAAACTACAAAGATCACTTAAAAATTCACAAACATTTATATTAACCTACTAATATGGTAAGTTGTATAATAGAGTCTTGTGCCTTACACCGTGTTCTTTAGGTCCCAAAGGCCACTATCATTGTTGTCCAAGTTGAACCAAGCTTGATAGTGATTAGTTTGGTTCAATTGCTCTTCAATTGTAACTGGGGATGGTTTACTACGCATTTCAATCTTTCCATTGAAGTGACTAACCATTTTAGCTTACCTATATGGATGTTTTTTTGGCAACCATTGTCTTGTCTTAGTGTAGGTTTGCTTTCCAAGCTCCACAAAATGTTCACCTTTAAAATCTAGCCCACAAATTGGACATGTTGCATACCCTTGGTGTGCCACTTTTGCAAATATGCCATAGCTTGGAAAATCATGGATAGTCCATAGTAGAACACCTCTTTGAATGAAGGACCTATAACCCAATGGTTTGAATACGTCATATGTAGGAATTCCCTTCCACAATTGTTGCAACTCTTCCACAAGTGGTTACAAGTAAATGTCAAAGTTTGCAGCTATAACTAAATCCTTCCTTGGAATTAATAGGGCCAACATCACAAAAAACTTCTTGGTTGTCAACCATAAAGGAATATTGTAACTTAACAACATTACAAGCCAAGTGGACCATGTTGAGTAGGTCAACTTGTATAAGTTTAGACCATTTGCAGAAACAATTAAGTGTACATTCCTAGGATCTGAACCAAAAGCAGGGAAGTTCTAATGTAAGCATTTCCATGCCTTGGAGTCACACGAATGTCTAACAAGACCATGTGGATTATTGTTTTGGGAATGCCCTAACATGAGCTTTGATATGGCAAGTATCTTAAACATTCGTTGTAATCTAGGAACAATTGGAAAATGTTTTAACACTTTCACATGAAATAGTTTATTTCTTTCGTCCTTGTAACAAGGTGATTCACATTCTGGATAGTGAACACAATATTTGTAAGTTCCTCAAAACAAAAAAACACCCTTTACTACATGCATGAATGCTTTTGTAATCCAAATCTAGTCTTTTAATCAATGTTTTTGCAACATAGTAGTTGTTTGGCAAACAATTATCTCCCAGTAGTAAATGAAGATGTGAGAGGGTGAAAAGTTCATCTACAAATTTGTTACTGACTCCATGTACTGTGCATAGATTCATGAACAATATTGTAGCAGCCAATTTTGTACCCTTTGAACCTTTATATAACTTTGTTATTGCATCTTCTAAAGCCATTGGATCAAAATGATTGTTGCATGGTACATCATCAAATGCTTCTTCCCCCAAAGGTTCATGTTCCATTGCAATGTTACCTTCTTGTTCAACTTCACTATTGCTACCATCTCTAGCATCGGCTTCTTCATGCAATCCATTAACAACCATAAAAGCTTCTTCTACAATCTCCATTGTTCTTTCTTCTAGTGTTGTAGGTTCATCTACTTGTTGGAAAATGTCTTCTACCATGCCATGAATATATGTCTGCAAATCAAGCTCCAAGTTTTGTTGTTCAATAGTCTTTTGAATTCAACTTCCCATTCTTCATTCGAAGAATTTCTATTTCATAGGCCCCTCCATACTCTAAAACTAGGATCTTTTCCATTGAGTATGAGGTGGTTCCTCACATTTGCCACGGTGCACAAAGTACGTCCTTTGCATTTAGCATAAGGACAATTCAATTTCTTTAATGCATACAACTTAGTTTTCTACTCTTTTCAAACCCAAAGCCTATCATCCCTATGTTCTTGTCTTCCACTACTAGAAATTCTGTCTTTCGCAACCAGTCACTATGCAACTAACATGCAACTAATTGTCATTTGTAACTATCTTGGTAATGTTGACAACTATAAATTTGGTATTGTATAATTTTTCAACCATACGATTGTGTGTGCAATTAAATGTGTACAACATGGATACATGTCATAAAAATAACGGTCTAAACTTATACATACTTAAATTATTATACTTAATATATCTACATAGGCTATGTATAATAATATTATGTGCTTTTAGCATAAAGGTTAACCCCATGCTAATTTAGGCTAACTTAAACTAACCTAAGTTAAAATAATCGTAGTTAAATTAACCATGGCTAAATTAAATTAGGCTAAAATATTTATGGCTAAATTGAATTACGATAAAACTAACCATGGCTAAATTAATTAAGCTAAATTAATTATGGTTAAATTAAATTATGGTAAATTAAATATAGCTAAATTAAGTTAGGCAAAAATAATTATGGTTAAATTAAGTTAGGTTAAACTATTTATGGCTAAAATAAATTAAACTATATTAATTATGGCTAAAATAAGTTAGGCCAAACTAATTATGGCTAAATAAATTAAGCTAAATTATTTATGGCTAAAATAAATTAAGCTAAAAAATTTAATGTGAAATAAATATGGCTAAATTAAATTAGGCCAAACTAATTTTGGCTAAATTAAATTATGTTAGATTATTTATGGCTAAATTATATTAGGTTAGATTATTAATGGCTACATTAAATTAGGCTAGAACCAAAAATGGTTAAATTAGTTAGGCTAAACTAAATTATGTTAAACTAAACCATGGTTTAAATATATATTGCAAGTTTTTAAATTTTATTTGTCAAATATATTAACATATTTGTTTTGGCAAGTAAAACTTTTTGATTTATTTTATTTGGAATATTTTTCAGAAAATGTAAATTTGATTAAACAAAAAATTATTCAGAATTAGTTAATATGATAATATTAAAATTTATTATAAATGTTCATAATTATCAATTAAATGTCTATTATAATTATAATGATAATAAATAAATATATATATATTCAATAGGTATTACATACTTAAATTGGATTATTTATGTTAAAATATTAATGTAAATAGGCTACAAGAATTAACCTACAAGTACAAAAACATCTTAAGTTAATTACTGGTTTAAGCTAGATAATAATGTTAAAATCATATTTTCATTAAGTAATTATAATTATTAAAACTATCCTATAATCATCTTTGAAGTGCAAAAGACAAGGAGTAATAAAAATTTAACAAGAAGAAAAACATGAAAAATAAGAAAAATAAACTTTTTCCAAGTTACAAAATGTGTTTTTTTTCTTTTCGTTGGACCCCTCCTACTTTCAAACCTCATAACTTTCTTATTTCTTATTCATTTTAAACGATTTAAAGTGCTATAGGAGTGCCAACTGAAGTTCTTCAAATCATATTTCTACTTTAGTAGCAAAAAAACCAATATAAAAGGAATTTTTTGGGTGTTTAAGAATCGGCCTTTGTAGTGTTCAATGGTTTTTTTGAATTTCTGACCCCCTTTACTTTGGGGGAGGATAATTTTCTCATTTCTAATCCATTTTCGACAATTCTTATTGTGTTAGATGCACCAAGAAGAGGGCTTCAAGTTTTGTTTGGACACCAAAATCAGTAGAACCCTCCCCTGGCTGCTATACTCTAATACATTAGTTACATCTGATGTGCAACTAAGTTGGTTCATGAGGTTTGCAATGAAATTTTTTATCCCATATTCTTTGGTTTCCAATTCTATTTGGCTCAGTATATAACTAGGAGCAATAGCTATGTTGTAATGAAACATCAAATGCCATTGGGGATGAGTGAAGTAAAAAAGTTTGCCCTTTATGAAATGGTTAATTTTAAAAATAAAATTGGATTATTCTAATCTTACTTATATAGCCTAAACCTAGCTATGTTCAACCTATTAACATACCTAAGTAAGATTATATACTTAATGGGGTTTAATAATAACCTACATAACTAGGTAACATGTGTCAACATCTTATTAACCATAAATTGGACAATTTAGATATTATTATTCAATATTAAAAAATAGGTGGGCCTTAATTTCCATGTGTCACCATATAATTGGTGTTTTAAAATGGACACGTGTCAATTGGTCAATGGACGTTCCATGGTGTGCCACGTGTCATCATCTTGGTGGCATAAATTTTAATGATTGAGATTAATCCAATGAATTTTTTATTTTTAAAACAAAAAAAAACTAATTAATGACATGTGTCCATAAGCTAGTTGTCCAATTTTAAAACATGTGTCATATTTTTATTAATTGCATTGTAGTTGCAAGGAGAGTTGCACATAAGGTGCAACTACATTTGGATTAGTATGTATGGATGAGCATGTATATTAGCACCATGTACACATGTTGCATACGTAGTGTCGCATGCAATTGAATGTCATGTGCAACTTGTCTTATGCAACTACACAGATTTGTAGTTGCATGTGTCACATTCAAGTGAATTTTAATTGCAAATGATAGTTGCAAAACCCATAATTTCTACTAGTGAATTCTTGGGTGACAAAGTGGTAGACTTCTTGGGTCCATAATGTTTTTGTAATTCATAATGGCCCCTTACATGGTCAGCAACACGAACATGCTCCTTAAAGTGCCCCATGCCAACATGTATGACAATTCAGAATTGCAGTTCAACAAAAGAATGCAAAAATCTAAACATTCATAAACTAATCCAAATAGTAAATCATGACTTACATACAAGATAAGATATCTTGGTCTCAAGATTTGGGTTTAGGTTTTAGGACAAAAACTACCTATTTTAGATTTTAATGGAGACTTCAAATGTACTTGAAAAAAATTGTGGACAAAAGCAATAGAAATAGTTAGTAATAGTAGCGGTAGTAAGCATAGCAAAAGACCATCAACCACTTGAGGTGATTTCAAACTAATGTGTGTTTCAAAATTGCAACATGCACCAACAAAATGTGTCAAATTTCACACAGAATGTGCCAAAGTTCACACATTTGAATGACAAGCTTCACACAAAATGTGAATGTGATACATACCGAAATTGGACTACTATGGGATATATAACACTATGAATGGAACATTTTCAAGTAACATAGGTGAAGTTGATGTAAAAACATAGGATTTCTACAACTTTCATGTACATTTGGATTGACATTAAAGACTTTTATGTTGACCATGAACTTCATTCATATTTTAAGATGGAAATTCAACAAAACTAAAAGTAGACAATTCTTTCCATTGTCAAGTTTCAAGGTTCATTTTTCCAACCCACTCAAAAGTAGATAAAACCATATGTTTAACCATAAGTAATAGTGACAAAACTTGCCAAGTTTGATGTGTACTTACCTAGTGCATAATTTCACCATGTTTTTTTTATGGCATATTATTTGCAAGGCTCCAACATTGCTCCATTCCCAGGCTTAATGATTCCTATAGAATTCCACCAACCCTTGTGCATTTCTTCCCCACACAAAACATCAATACATTTTGTGGACTCACTAAAGTGAAAAAATGCACACCAATTGTGGCAAACATGTTTACAAGAAGGAATTTGTCCCTCCCACAAAGGTTTGAAACCCAATCCCACAAAAATGACAATGTTCAATCCATAAGCAAATTGTTTCATTACTTTCCAAATTAGGTGATGGAAGTGGAATGCAAGAAGTGACTAACCCTTTATGGACCTTATTACAGAGGGTTTGTGCAACATTGTCATTTCGTTGGAAAATTACTGGTTTCCCTTCTAAGGCATACAAAACACCCCCTACACTATTTGAAACCTTACTCAATTTTCATAAGTAAAAACCCCTACTTCTACAAGATTCTTGAATGATTACAAGGAATTTGCAAATATACGATTGGATTTACGACTCCATTTTAGTTGTAATTACCACATGCAACTTGCTAGAGTGCCTAGTTGCCTTGGACAAGTTGCATAAAATTATAGTTGCAAAAGACAATATGTGGCACCAAGTTGCAAGCGTAGTTACATAAAGATGTGACCTACATGAACTTTTCATCCATCCAAACTAGCTTACATGGCATTGTCATTTTACGACTAATTTTATGATTAAAAAATGTGTACTCACATTATTCATATTTGTTTAAATATTTATTATTTAAGTAGTAAAATAATAATATTATATATTTATATTATTGTTAATTTCATTAAATTCAACATGTACCATGTTGACATGTGTCATTACAAAGGCCAGGTTAAAAAGTTAGTTTAAGTTGTTAAGGCACCTATTGTGCCTACTTAAGGTCACCTAATAGGTGCCTAGCCTATGTTGGCTATGTAAATAAGGAATATTCAATCAACATTCTAGCATTAACCATGCCATTCATGAGGATTGATCCTTGAACCCCCAAGGATGGAGATCAACTCTTTTATCACCAAGCCACCCCACTTGTTGTGGAAAAGAAGTAATGTGTAATTTATTTAATCCGTTAGATTTCAAACATTACACAAAACATCATTTTTGAATTTTGATATCTTATTACAGTTTTGTCCAAATGACAATATTTAATTTTAAACTTAAAATTTTCCCAATAATGTACACAAACATATGTTTTTCCTCTTTAAAATATAAATAAATTTGAAAAGAAAAAATTTGAATTTCATTATTCAATACAATTTCAAAGACCATTCTGTAGAAAAAATAAAGTCGATCACATGATTTATAAATGGATAGTATAATAGCAAATACATAAATAAATTTCTTAAACCTTCATTTGATTTTTAAAATTATATTATACAATTTTTCTTTTAATATATCATAATTTTACCAATATAATTTAATTAAAATGTGTGATATATAATTTATTCACATATAATATTTATAAATGAATCATAAATAAATAATAATAGAAATATATTAAAATTTGTTTTATTAACTATATTTTTGATATAAAAGATAAACCTAAATAATCAATTTTAATTTCTAATTATTGATTAATGCCATATAATTAAATGATTTTATGGAACTATAAATTTTATTATGTTTACACATATAATATCATAAATTTTACTGGAAATTATGATAAATGTTTTATGTAAAGTAAATTATGTTTTTTCACATCTCAAACATCTATTTGATTTAAGAAATTATATTATACAAATTTGCTTATAATAGACCATAATTGTACCAAAAAAATGTAATTTAAATATATAATATGAAATGGGTCATAAATTACTCCTATTACTTAGGATATTCAATAAATAAATAACATTGCCTACCTAATATAATAATTAATTCAAAAAAATCACATATATCAACATGATAAAAGAATAATTATTTACCCACATACATATGACTTACTTGCCACTTATTACCTATCCTATTTATTGCATATTTAATACATTAATTGCATAGCCCACCTAATCATTTAATTCCACTTACTATATAAACCCTAACCTATTTAATAAATAAATTACATAGCCTAATTCATTAATTAATTAATACAAGAACATTATCACATATCGACAATATGATAAAATACCTATTATTTCTATTATTAATTGCCATGGGTCCTTTGTAATTTTCACAAACCCACGAAAGCTTGCTACACATTTAATGATTAATTCATTGAAATAAATCAAAGGAAAACAATTAGACCACCAAATTCAGTAATTTCATTGGCTAACTTTTTTTTTCCCCCATTTGATTACATGTGCATGTGCAACTAAAATTTAAAGTTGCAAATCAAATTGAAAAGATGCCACATGGTATCCAATGGCCCTTAAACCACCTTCCAACTCACAAAAACAACTATAGTTTCATTTATTTTGGGATGCCATTAAAAATGGATGATATAAATGTATTTTTCATTTTCATTTTCATCCAAATTGACATTAGTTGCAAGTATAAGTTGTAACTGTAAACCACTTTGTAATCATTTATGTGACTATTAATCATTTTTATCAAATACCATAAAGGATAGTTGTATCTAAAATTGCAAAAATGGTTAATTTGGACAAAAGTCGCAAATGCATGGGTTGGAATGGATAGCATTCCTTATAATGAATGTAGTGACAACCCTTTTTTGCATGTTGATTTGCTACTATAGGTCTTATTTTTCCTCAACACTCCTATTATCTAACTTTGTAATTAAGGTTTGAAGAGTTTCTTCTATTTCATGGAAACGTTTATTAGGATCCTCCATTTGGTTACACGCCTTAATTGCAACCATAACACCTATATCTTTTTTTGATTTGGCAATGGCCAAACTTTCTTTTACAATTTTGAATTGAGCTTCTGCCATCGTAATGCAACGTTCTAGCTATTCAATGACAACACCTACCATCACAAAAACAATTCAAAGAAAAAAACCCTAGAAATAATTTTATGTAGATAGTTACATTCAAACAATGAAAGCAACAAATGATTATGCAACAAACTAATACTGACTTTTAAAACCTCAAATTTGTACCATATTCAGGTCTACTAGAGTAGAAACCTAAAAAGCTCCAAAACTTTATTTTTTGTTGCATCTGGATTTTGAAGTTAAAATGAATGCATTGGCACATGGTTTTGAAAAAAACAAAAAAACTTGGTGGTTGTCAATTTTTCGTTGTAACCTAACAATTTAAAAATTCCGAAGTTGCTAAGGGAGGTTATAACACACTGTGCAAGAAGGTGATTGTAAAAAACCAAAACTTGCTATATATGCATTTTGGAGCTACTTGTATAACCATCTTTTATGCATGTAACCCATCATCATCTTTTTCATCAGAGCTTAAAACATCCAACATTTGCCCTGACATCCTTGCCTTCCATTGTTGTTGTTCACTATTTGTCCATTCCACATACATAGCCTAGTTCATTTTTTTCCCCATTTTCTTGCATGCCAACCTACTAGCCATTCATAATGATATCAAGCATGATGCTAGCATACACAGCTTTTGGTGTACCACCATCCACAATGTTTCTATCTCTTCAATAAACAAAAGGGTCCTTTGTGAATTCATAGTTGTAACCATTCTTGTTCACAATAGGACCAAAAAACTTGTTAATTTCTTCCAAAGAAATGTCTTTTGGCACTTTCACACGCTTCAAGCTCAAACCTTCACAACTAAATTTATATTTATTTGTGAATTCATTTTTGGAAATTAAACATCTCCAAGTTCAAGTATAGGAATGTACAAGGGAGTAATAAAACCTAGCCTTTGACCTTTCAAATGTGCCTCACCTTTTTGTTTCACTTTTTTCAAGCTATTAGATTTGCAAGTATTTGAAAGTGGGCCCTACCATGCCATCATTTCCAAGCTAATAAACCTCAAACTACAAAATTAAAAAATGGTGTGACTTGAAGCGAATCACATAGATTGACGTCCTAAGTGAAAATAATGTTGATAATCATCATGATTATCAATTCAATCAAAATACTTCATGAAATTTGAAAAACTTGCCTCACATCAATAGTAGGTGCCTACCCCACCTATTCCCTATGACACATTTTAGTTTACTTGCCTAGCCCGCACCATAAAAGAATGACACATATTGATTTGAATTAAAAAATCCAACAACTTTCCTTTCTTGGATAGTCATTCACCTTCTTGAAAAGCACTATTATGGACTCGGTTTTTGGTTAAAATTGAGACACTTTAGCTTGCAAATACTCGTGTATTCACCTCCATTGTTAGATCTCAAACATTTGATTTTATTTCTTGTTTGAGTTTCAACAAAGGCTTTGTAAGACTAAAACATTAAAAATAGATTAGATTTTCTCTTAAAGAAATAAACTGCAATGAACTTTGAGTAGTCATCTATGAATGTTGCAAAGTAAATAGATCCATTCAAAAAAATTGTTTGCATGGAACCACAAATGTCAAAATGTACGAGTTGAAATGTAATTTTGGTTTAAAAGTATTGCCTTGAGGAAATGGAATTTTGTGTTTTTTGCTAACAACACATCCTTCCATTACAACAAAAGTTGTGCTTGTACATTAAGTGATTTCATTAGATTTTGAGGGAATTCACCGGCCTTAGTATATAGAGATTAGTTGGAAAGTAGTGAACTCACTAGTTTAGTGAATGCGGACTTGTGAACTACACCCACATTTTGTAGTAGTGTTCACAAAGCGGAAATTTGTAAAATAAGTGTTGGAAAATGTTTTGAATTCTAGTGATCATATTTCTTTTCTTCGTTTCATGCATGATATGAATGTGTAAGTGACCCAAGTCGTAATGCCAGTTAATGATGTTTACACTATTGTTATGGCCAATAATGGAATTGATTTGTGTTGGGGAAACTCCATTAATGGGATATAAAGATCCCATTTGATTACAATGAAAAATAACCTTTTGTCCTTTTGTTGTTGTTTTCACCATGCAATGATCATGAAAGAATTCAATGTTGCTTCCCCTTTGTGTTGCCTTGCAAACTAACATAAGATTCTTCGCAAGATGAGGGACATGAAGCACATTAAGAACTTCGGTAATGTGACTTATATGGAGGCGAATTGTTCCCATGCTAATTGCTTCTTGGCTCCCATTATCTTCCATGAAAGACTTGGAAGGCTTGTATGTAGAGAACCAATTTCTTTGTGGTGTCAAATGTTAGGTTGCACCTATATTCAAATACCAAATATATGTATAATTGTTTTCTTCTACAACAATTGCCATAAAAAGCTGAAATGTTTCAACTAAAGATGCCAAGGCTAAGGTTGATGAACCTTGAGCACCAACATTGGCTTGGGATTTGAACACCCCATTAGCATGATCTCGTGCTTTATCTTTGCAATCTAAAGCAATGTGCCTTTTTCTCCCACAATAATGATAAGTCACATTGGGATTATATTTGAATTTACAATTTGATGTGAAATGTTTTCCATTATGGTTTGAATTGTTGTTCCTACAATCCTTGGATGATTTCCCTTGGATTTTGGCAAAGAAACTAACAAGTTTTGAACCTTCTCTTTCAATAGTTAATGAAAACCATAATAAAGCTTCTTGTCTAATTTTTCCAATTAAGGTTGCCAATGTCATGTTGATTTGATTTCCTTATTGTGGTGATGAAAGCACACCATGAAGAAAGGGAGTCCTTTGAATAAAAGGATGACTAGTTGGGGTTTTGGAATGTCAAGATCAGTAACTACGACATCATCAACAAGACATTGGAATTCGTTTAAGAATTCAATCACATTTGTATTTTCAGCCATGTGAATTTCTATCAATTTTGTGTATGATGTGACTTGTATGGCTACATCTATTTGTTGATAAGTAGCTTTCAATTTGTCCCAAATTTCTTTCGATGTTTTCAATGTTTTCACACATTGAACTTCTCGATCACCATTGTTCATTATGAGCTCACACTGTGCTTGGACATCTTTATTTTTCCATGCATCTTGTAATGCAAGATTTGTACCAAGATCAATTTCATTGTCATCAACAAATGAAAACAAATTTGCTCTCACAAGCAATGCTTCCATTTTACAATTTTCCAAATGGAATAATTATAATTAGTAAGTAATGGAATCAAGAATTTTGAAGATGCATTTGATGTAGAAGTAGCCATATTAAATTCTTGTTGTTGGACAAGAAAGAAAGGAGAAGATTGTTGGTTCTTATGGGCTATACGTGTAATCTCAACTTAGCTCTGATACCATGTTATGAATTAGAAAGATACAAAGGATAGAGAAAAAGAACAAGCTCTTTGTATTGCAAAGGCATATATGACATTTATTGTCAAAGATGATGAAAATGTAACTAAGAGTTTCAGACACAACCCTAGACTATGAATGGGTATGTCTATTGGAGTTATACCTCAATAAATCTCTATACTTCACAATTTCAACAAACAAAATAAGTCTTCACATTTAGGGACCAGCCCATAAGTGGCTAATCCTGCTATTTTAGGCAAATAGTGGTGCACTTGTCTGGGAAATAATTACTGGCCTACTGCAACACCTCAGCAGCTTTGAAACCAATTATATTATTTTCAAATGAATATTTTTTCAAGAAAAAACATTTGTGGATTGAATTTACTTTATTTTTCAATATTCTGAAATATTCTATTTTCTGACTTGAAATCTTCAAAATGAAATAATTATGAGAATACAAAACGAAATTCATCGAAAAAGAAGCCTCGTGAATACAACTAGGCGCATGAGAAATCTCTTCTCTTGGAGCAGACCCACCAAACGCATGAAACATGTACACTAAAATAATCACATGTCAAGCATCATTAATAGACCTTTTGCATTACTCAAACTTCAACAAAAACCAATGTCTTTTTTCTTTTTTTGGGGAACAAATGGAAGAATCCATTGCAAAGAGAAAAGAAAAACCCACCAAAAGTCCAGACGGGAGCACCCATCGCAGAGCCCAGAAACCAAAGCTAATGTTATTGTTGCAAAAGTCTCTCCTTCTAAGACTCCTGAGAACAACCCCATGAAGTATATCTCAAGAGAAAAACACCAAATTGGTCCAGATGAAGAATTTTTCCCCCATTTTTTAAATATGGTGCCTATTCTGTTTTCTTCTCGACCTTTCCCATGGTTTGGGATCAAAACTTTTTTGAGTCAGTTAACAAGAAATTCCTATGCTGGGAATAAAGAGAGCGATCCCTGAGTTCAAGACGAAAGTATGAAGTAAAGCACTGCTTGCACCACGCTATCTGCTGCAGTCAAAATAGCAGCTGCAACAGAGGCATTTGTCACCGAAGTGCTTGCCGAAACTGTTTCATTGTTGGCGTTGGCAGAGATTTCAGCGTTGATGATCGATGCCTCAGCTTGCACAAACCCTTGAACAACTGTGGTGTTAGGAGTTCCCGCCTCTTCGTTTGCTGCCAGCAACAGGAGAATGAACTTAGAGAAAGTGTACTACACAAATTTGTATACTAGAGCTCTAAGATTATCCAAATTAATATCCAGCTCTATGACCGTATACGTAGCTGAATTGTGGTGTGGGCCTACCGGTGCTTGCAGTAGCATGCTCGGTTGATCCTGTTGAGGATGTTGAAGAGAAAATAGAAGAAAGGGTGTTTGATGCTGACAGGCTCCGCCTGCTGCGATACAGGCTGTAGACAATGGCCACAACGATGCCGATGCTGGGAAGCAGCAACTTTACCGCAGCCATCACGTTAACAGAAGGGGGGCCTGCTGCTACACCTGCCTGCGGTCCCCCAAATGGTGACTCCGCCACCACATCTATCA
>Ga0116228_10001471_pt1 | contig 19592 bp, 19 predicted proteins | sample S1TSphfallax_2_FD_89694 | JGI IMG/M metagenome (GOLD analysis project Ga0116228, IMG submission 89694) | Host-associated microbial communities from peat moss isolated from Minnesota, USA - S1T2_Fc - Sphagnum fallax MG | ecosystem: Host-associated > Plants > Peat moss > Unclassified | place... | reverse complement strand
GTACAGGATTCTGGAAACAAATAAATTCTATCTGACACAAGAACCTACACTTCAAATGACCCAAGGAACTCTCACTTATGCTCAATTCAGTGTCACGTTTTGGTTGAGTTTTTTCTGTCATGTTCATTTGTTGGATCCTCACAATGAACATGCCAGGTCTAGATCTTCTAAGAGAGGAGGACGATTCCACATACCTGATCAGCAGCACTGTTACCTATCAAGCAAGGTACAGGAAATCTCGACAGCCACACTAGACTGAAATGTTTTGTCAACAATTGTTGGATACCAGCATTGCTGCATGTATAATACCTTTTACAAACTTCCAACCTTTCCATGCATGGGTATCAAAGAAACTCCCCATCATTTTTGTGATCAAGAAGATGAGGAGTTGGAAAGAGGTACCTGTGGAGATGATCGCAGGTCAAGCTGTGCGAATACTGACATCAAATCCCGAACTCCACCCATACTGGCCACTGATAGTGCTTGCTGGTACTCTTCTACAAGCGCCACCGCTTCACTGTACACAGCCTGCAGCTCTCAGACAAAAACCTCCCCATCTATCAAGAAGGGAAAAACCCTTATAGATACAATCATCTGGAACATCAGAAGGAACATCTCCTTGACCCTCCTCCAGATCAAAGGTTACACAACAAACCTCGCTTCCCACAAAGGAAGAGAAAAAAAAAAATAAGAAATGTCAGAGTTGGAAAACATACCACACCTTCCAAATACCGCAATCGCTCTCTAGCCATCTCCTCCCGTGCCTTCACACCAAAAAACAAAACCACCCACAAAACCTTCAATGCCCACAAGAAGAACAATAACAAGAAAACAAGAGAGGAGGGGGTCAAGAGGAAAAAACACTCCACCCCACGATCTGATTCCTCCATTAAACAGAAACAAAGAAACTGGCACGATGGGTGGAAGGAGGTGAGCACCTGAACGAGGTCAAGATATGCAGATTTGGTAGCAAGTGAGCCATCAGGTGCAAGGTAATGGCGGTCCAGCTGCTCTAGCAGAGTTGCAACTCCTTGTCCCATTGCATGTCCTGGTGCAACTGCTGCCATCAAGACTGCTTTCACCATAGCTTTATCTTTTCCCCCCTCACAATCCAAACTATTTTCCCCAAAATTTCAACAACGACAACAAAATGCTGCTGGTAGGGACCAAACCCAGATTGAAGAACATCAATCTCCAACAACGACGACGACGAAAAATGCAAACCTAACACCTAAACCTAATATCTAATCCCTCTTTTTCTTTTAAAGCATCTCTCCCAACAATCAAGTCTCTGAGAATTGCAACAACAAACAATAACAACTACCATTCGCTTCATTCAGACTCTTAAGCTTTGATGATGTAAGTGCAGGAACGACCCACTCTAATGAGGATAGAAAACAAGGTTGGTGGTGGTGGTGGTGGTGACAAAACATTTAAGCAGTTTAAAAGCTCTATCATTTACAAATGCATCATTTGAATGCGGAGCTTTAGAAGCGAAGGTGTAGAGAGGTTCAGTAGAAGTAACAGGTACAAGTTCTACAGATCCAGTTTCTGACAAGAGAGAAGGACGATAGAGAGGCTTCCAAACTTGGGATTTGTTTTCCCCCAAAAAACTGATTGAATTCAAGATTTTTCTTCTAGTACCATTCATTTAATAAGTTATTTATCTTTCCATAAGAAATTCCAATTCAAATGTGCACCATCATCCCATTCAAGCAGAGAATATGATTTTGGTGTAGGGTCAAGGCCTTGGCCTAGGGCTTTATGGAACTAAGGGACCCCAAGGCAGGAGCCAAGGGAGTCTCAAATTTCTGTAAAGCACTCGTTTGTAGGCTTTCCTCAACGTAAAATTTGCCATCGGGGTTTTTCCTTTTTTTTAATTCCTGTGATACCCAATGGGTACCATTGGATACCTGCCTACATGTTTTTTACACTTTGTAAGGAGTCCTCTGGGTACTCTAGAAATAAGCGGATAGGTTTTTTCAAAGGCGCATGGGTATCCCTCCTAGAACAGATGAGAGTTCTTGCACCTGCTCCTTTTAAGAGTAGGAAGGATCTTACAAGTAGGGGAGTGCCTAAGGATCAGAGCAATCCCAAATAATGGCCTGCCCCAAGTGGAGCCAAGGGGACCCATATTTTGGAAACACCCTGGTCCAAGGGCATTATTAGATGGCAGAAAGACCAAGAGCATGTTAATTGGCCCATCGCAAAACAAAAAATTGCATTTATGGAGGCTCTCGAAATAGAAGACTCTACGGAAATACTGGGTGTCTCTCCCTTTGGCCCACCTATATAGCTGAGAAGGGAAGGACTTTGGGCAAAACATATGGGATTAAAGTGAATTGCTCCTGGGAACACCCTTGAGGAACACATTGAGAACATAGTGGGAACCTGATGGGAATCCATTGGGAACTTGAAGAGAACAAAGGAAAAAAAACATCCTCCCCCACCCCCCAAAACTTAAAAGAAAAAAAATCAAGGCATTTCAAGTGCTTGCTGAACCTTCCCATTGGCGGCATGAAATTTCTACTTCCAAAACTGTTTGTCACCATTTTTGGCCTGGGCTAATATCCCCATTATAAACTGGGGGTACTTATTGATTCCATTTGTTGAGTTTCCTTATGGATTCAGCATTGCTGGGGAAGACGAAGATGGAGATCATCTCAGCATGTAATAAGAGAATAGCTATTTTGCAAAAGAAGAAAAACAAAATAGCCCATTGGACAACAGAACATCCCACTGTTCAGTGAAACAGCCTGCCCAATTTTCACTTTCAATCATGCCCTTAGCTAACACTACAGATTTTCACCAGAGGTCTTTATGTAGGTGTAAGATCCTTCATTTCATTAAGTGTATGGTAAAGCCTGTGGGCTTCATCTATCGGAAAGCAAGAGTACCCGCCACTACAAATTTTCTCCTAGCCATAACAACCCTCCCTGTACTCGTCATAATCAATGTATGTTTAGGTTCATGCTAAAGCTTGCCTCTGCTGCATTGTGATGGGTAAAACCCATGGGCAATGGCATTCTCAAAATGTGGGTGAGGATTGTGCTATGGTTATGGCCTCTTCCTAGGCCCCTTGTTTTGACAATGCCCTCACCCTGGGGCAGGGGATTTTTTTAAGCCAAATTTCTTTATCATGGTGATTCTGTTTTTTGAAAAATGGTGACATAAAGTCTTTTCGAGATTTTTTGAGTCACACAATGAGAGAGAATTATTTTTATAAATTTGCCATATATTTGTATGAAGTTCCAGTAAGGTAGCAAACAATAAGGTAATGTTGTCAATAGTTGATAGAGATGGGAATCTTCGATTTCAAAAGAGTTCTCATATATCGCAACTAAATTACCACCAACCATAACATAAGCAATAACTTTGTACTTAGATTGCCAGATAGGCCCTTGACATGTAAGCTATTTTTCTGTTCCTATCAAGGAAAAAAGAACCCTTGCCATATACATTACAAACCTACATATCTCCCAACAAACTTCTTGGAAAAATTCATGTTGAACAATAACCAACCTTTCCCCCCTTCTTCTCATTTCCCTTCTTGTTTCCTTAAAATCATTGTTAACATGGAATTAATTAAATATTTACTTCTAGATAGTGATATATATGTCATATTTTAATAGAATCTTTTTTTATTGTGGCCTAAAAGCAACAAGACCTAAGGCCCTATAGAATCTCTTTGAAAAAAAAAGTCCCAAATAAAAATAGTAGCCAAGTTGCATCTACATTAAAGCTAACAATAGTCATAAGTATTACAAAAACAATCAAGGGCCATCCACTTTACATCACTTCCTTTTTAGAATTTTAGGATTTTTTTGTCCATCACCAATGTTGCAACACCTACATTATTAGATCTAACAACTTCTATTTTCTATTTTCACCTTAAAAAAAGGGGGGGTTGGTTAGTAAACCAATTGCAACACTCTTTCTATCTCTATTAAAACATGACAACATTATGATGACATCATGTTTACACATTCAACTACACAAACATTAAAGCAAATATCAATATATATTTTAGCCAAGTTGAACGCACATTGTAACAAAAGCTCAATCTTTATTTTAATATGTGGACTCGGTGTGGATAAGATCCCTCCAAGTTTTCTCATGAACTATCATGGTCTTTTATGAACAACATAAACACATAATTAAACATGTTCAACTTAAAAGTATTCCCATATTGTCTCATCATAAGGTTGACTAACAAAGATAAATAAATAATAAAGGGAAAACATCCGGCAAGGGAACAAGAGAAGAAAAAAGAAAAGATCGAAATCCAAACAAAAAACCACACCCAAAAGTGCAAAACGCACAATGGGGAGCCTTAACAAAGAGAAAACCCAAAACCTAGGATCTAAACCCATCACCATAAGTACAAAGCAAATCATGTAAGGACATGGGCAAGAAACCTAGAAGGACACCAAGCTTAAAAAATGCCTCTCTTGTTGCCACAACTACCCAATGCAAGATAGTAGCTACATGAACTCTTTGGAAAACCACTAACACCCTCTACCTATAAAATGAACATATAATCGAAAGAGGAGGACCACCAAAGTCTTTCGCTAACCATGTCATGTTGGCACAACAATGAAGGAAGTCATCCACCTACTAATGTAATCATCCAAATATCTTTATTGCTAGAGGGATGAAATCATCCTTAAGGTGTCAGTCGCGATATGACACAACCTTTGGCTAAACTACAATCATTGCAGCCACTTCTAAAGAATAAATGATTCACAAAATAAGATCCGCACAAGTTGAGTCAACAATGATTACATCGGCCAAAGTGTAAATACCATTTGTTGTAAGCACAATATCCATTTGTCATTGTGATGTCCAAAGAAATAGCATTGGGAGAACATGTGTTTGCTCACACAAAACATGGAATTTGACATCCTTAACAATGGAAGTGAAAGAATTTTGAATTGTATCATGTGTGGTCGTGCACTTTCCCCATGAACACAACAAAGTAGGTGTATCCCTATCATATCTATGGCCTAGCTACATATGCATAAAAAAAAACCATGAGTTGTGGGATGGGGGAGGCCCAATTTAGTATGTAATGTTGAAAAAAAAATGTTAAAGGCCATCCTAAAAGATGGGATGACTAGGTAGGCAAAAAGTCAAGCATTCAAACTTAGGCTTGCACAAAACATTAGCCAAGTGGAGTGACAATCAAAAGACAACTTTGAGATGATGTTGGAAAATGAATGTTCATGCATGTTTTCTAAGATGTTCTCCTAGAAACAATCTTCTCCTCTCTCTAATAACTACTTTAAATGATGTGCCCCAAGTTCCTGGTTAGACCCACAAAGGGTCTAACTATGTAAGAGAGCGAAAATAGTTGGAACTTGGTGCCATTCCCAGCTTTCAACACTAAAGGGGGTGAGAGGGCCGTGCTGAAAGCTCCGGTATTAGACTAGGAAGAGGGACAACTACTTAGTTACTCAGTCATGCACCAAAACCAACCACAATTTGGTTAGTTCACCTTCGGAAACACTCTTGGTGTTGGGACAAGCCACGGGCAACACAGACTCACTTGACTCACCACGGCCCAGACTCGAGGGAAGTCACCACCTTCCCCCATATAGTATTCTTTGCGTTGCTCCGCCGCACCCGCATCCAAATGGTTTTTTATTCCCGAGATTCCCAAGGAGGAGTCCCGAAACTGTCCCGGTTTGGACTATGGGGACTTTGGGAGCTCATAACTCCCTGCTCAGACCTCGGATTGGGATGAGGTCTGAAAAAAACTTGTAGCTTTCCTCAAGAGCTTTCAAACTGTGTGTCACACTCCATCTGCACACACCGGGATTGGGTCGATTCCCGACTTTTTATGGTCGGGAATCAAACTGCCAGTTTGACTCCTGACCCTTCTTTCGACCATAACTTGTGTTTTAAATGTCCAAATGGCTCATGCGAGGCCATTTTCGACATCTACACTTCAAGGCCTTTCCAACGGTATAAAGAACACTTCAAGGTGAGGTGTTTTGATCTCTACAATTGAGCTCTGAAGTTGCGGGAGTTCCAGAAGACTCCAAGTTCCCACTTTTGGGAGTGTGAGTCTCATCTTCACACTTGCCTCAAAGTGGGGTTGCGACATCAAAGGTGGGATGGAAGTTTAAGCAATTGGGAGGTAAAAGTTCATGAACCCACTTAAGATAAACCTATAATGGAAATGTATAGAATTATTAACCCTTATAGCCCCCCAATAAAAAATGGATGATTGTCTTGTAAAAATTTAAATGTAATGATTTGAGCAACAAGCCCCTAACTCCCCAAGTATGTTGCCAAGGTGATAACCTCCATAGAGACAAAACCTACCCCACCTCTGGAGATGGTAAAAAAGGCTTATCAATGAACTAGGGGAGTCCCCAAACATTCCAAAGAACTTAGCTTTAAAAGTTTCCTAAATACGTGAAGGTCAAATAAATAAAAAACTAGTTAAGGGAAAAAATGAAAAAGGTAATAAGGCCTCTATGCAAAACAATGAATGAAAATCCTAAATGTCACTTACACATCCCCCAACCTAGGAAGGGCATCTATGTGTTGAAGATCATTATCCAAAGCTTCCTAGAGAAAAGAAGTGAAAGAAAAAGGCCCTAAAGGAAATTAGGCAGCACATTTGCGGGGCTAAACCACAAGGCCTACCAAATCTAATTGGGAAAAAAAATGATGGAAAGCCTAAAAAACAATTGAAATAAGCCCAATGATGTGGGTGTCATTTACAATGGAATGGAATAAACAAAATGGGAAATGGGTCGCTAAACTATGAAATGTGCAAAAATGAACTAGGGCAAAAATAATACCACCCAACGGATCCCCCTAATGGGTACCAACGGAGGACCAAATAACAAACAACTTGCCCTAAAAGGAGTGGTGACTAAAGAAAAGCAAGAATTAAATAACATAAAAGGAACGGATGAAAGGTATGAACTAAAACAACTACCCACCTCTAGCACACAGCTCTTGGAATATAACCCTACAAGAAACAATGATGAAGGCATTTGCAATGTCTACCTACAACACCACCCAATCAAGGTGAACATCTTAAGATGCCCAAATTTCGTGCACCACAGCCTCACAACCTCCCTTAATTACAACCCCAAACTAGTGGGGGGATAAATGAGTAGTAACAACATTGCAAAATTACAAGCAAAAGGTCCTACTCATTAATTGATAAAGAACCTTGCCTATTGCAATTTAGTTGAATGCCACCAAAAGGTTTGGTCAAAACTAGCAATCTAATAGCACCAAAGGCCCTAGTTATATTCATGGGGATATGCCTTGCAACAACATAAACACACCAAGAATAATTGGGAAAAGTGTTAACTAAGTCCTTTTGATCAAATATATCTCAAAAGTGTTTGAAAACCATGACTAAAGGCCCTTTACCTAAAAGGTGAACCGAATGGATGAAAGCCAATTTGAACATGTCTTAAGAAAATCCAATACTATTTCTAGTTCAAATTCCATCAAAGCAAGGACAAATCTTGGGGATGAAGAACCTACAAAACAGTAATGGTCTCTAAAGAGGCCAAAGTTGGCACCAGGGGGGTGAAGGCCCTCACAACATGAACATAATTCCCAACTCACCTTAAGGCTAAACTCTAACAAAGATGATGAGGGCCCAAATGGGAAGAGAGGGATGAAGCCTACTAGGGAAGGACACCATTTGAACAGGGGGGGACCAAAGGTAAAATAGATGCCAATGAATGTGTGCCCAACAAATGTTCTACCTGAAGCTCCTCCCAAACACCAGAAATGAACCTTCATAACTGAATCCTAATTTCCCTATGCCCAACCTTCCCACCTCGAGCAGGCAAAAGAAGACACCACTTGGGGAAAAGTAAAAAAAATGTTAAGCAACAACATCAATTGGGTTTCAAACTATGCAATCTAAAGGAAATATGAATGATATCTACACCTCTCATCTCAAAGCAGATAATATGTGAGAAAGAATACAATCAAGGACTAGGGAACCCCAACAAAAAAAACTCCAAGGGGAGCCATACTCGATATCCATGCCCAAGTTGTTGGAAGGGGGCATGGGGTCTGAAGGGATGGGGTCCCATTGTCACCCCCCAAAGAGTTAGCCTAAAAAGGTTGGCACCGTCTTTAATTGCATGCCAAACCAAAACACGTAAATAAAGCCCCATAATTGAAACAAATGGTATCGTGCTAAAGGGGGGTCAACTCATATTCTCAACATGTTCTGACGATAAAATCGACCCATAAGCTCGAAATGCCTTAACTAGACAAACTAAGATCAAAATAAAAGTTGTAATGACACACAAAGGAAAGAGGGAAGGGCCAAAACTATAGAAAAAAACCCTTGTGGAAATGAAATAGGCTAAAGGGCTTCTACTAAGGGCATGGGTGGGGGAAAGGAATTAGGGACCACATCTCCCATAAGGGGAGGAACCTCCATCAAATAAACCAACACCCACATGACCCAAATTATAAGAGGAGGAAGGCCTAAAGAAACCTACCACACTTGGGCAAACTGATTGAAGGGAAATTGCAATTAAACCCCTTGTCTCGTGCCCCAAAACAACCTCCAAAATGTAGGTCTCGAACACCATTAAAATCTATGAATGACCAAATGACAATGTTTTATAATGAATGTCGACGTTCTTAAAAGCTCTGTTGATGCAACCCTAAACGTTTCATTGACATTGTTCAATGTTCCATTGACGCTCTTAACTACTCCATCAACATTCCTCCATGCTCCCTGGATAGTCCTCGAAAATCCATAAACATTTTATAACACTCCACTAACAAGGCTTCAAATGTTATCTAAAAAGGTAGGTCCTTTCAAGACCACCTCAAAAGGACCTACCTACCTATTAATAAAGGCTTTAAAGATAGGCCTAGAGCTCGAAGGATCTAAACTCAAGTATGTTTTAGGGATGTGAAATAACTTTTTACGTCTCTCTCCAACCTTTAAATCCTAACCCCTACCCTAATTCCAAACCCTTGCCCTAAACCCCAACCCATGCCTTGAACCCTAAACTTTGATCCCCACCTAAACCTTGACCTCTACACTAAACTTTAACCTTGCCCCATTTACCTTCTTATTTTTCTTAGTGGCCAACAACTAAACAATTGTTGTTGTAAAGTTTTGTGCAAGGAAAAAAAACAAGTGACCCATGAAAACAGGGGGTGGAAAGTGGGGACCCGTTTCCCACCCTTTAAAAGGGTAGCTAAAAATTGGACCCCTTATCCACATCGACAATAAAGAAAGAGGAAGGCAACGAGTAAAGAGAGAGAGAATGGGCATTGATAGCAATGTGGAAAATTTGTTGTTGATTACAAGAAAAAATGTCGTCTTGCCATCAACACCAACTATTTTTCTTCTCCTCCTTGTGTTGAATCTACAATTATTATTTCTTAGATACACAATGAGTAACAACAATAACAACAACTCTTCCTTCTCTGCCTCCTCTTTGACACCTCAACATCCTTCTTTTTTTTTTTCTTTTTCTTCTTCTTTGCATAATCATGAACTACTTGCATTCTAGTCTACAACTCCTATTAAACATAGCTCTACAAGCATTGGTGCAATCCCTCCAAATGGTAAATATGGGCAATGGATGATGTAGCACAATTCTTCCTAAACAACTCCAATAGTTGTTGTTGTAGTATTTAAAATGTTACGGCTACATGGGCAAGAGTAGAGTAGTGATGTGGGAAACAATTTTCAATCCAAGGATAGTCATGATCAAGAAAGTTTGGTTCTTTTGGAAGAGAAAGGAGATTGTCAATTAGAATGGTTAAGGATAAAGTTGCAATGGGTGAAGAAGTTGAGAAACATCTTGCTAGTTGTGAGCAACAATAACAACAACAACCATAATAAGCAAGGAGGAAGTTGGTCTCCCTAGATTAAAAAAATCTTCTTCTTTGCCCATGTAGCAACACACATTCACTAGAGCCTTTAATAGTCCCCACAACTCCATTGACATGAAGTTCCTTGGTCCAAAACACTTTCCATGGAGAAATCTCATGGGCAACAACAACATTGGTTGTTTTTCCAAGTTAATCCATCTACATGTGTTCTCAATTTGTTTAATAAATACTTTGGAATCTTGACAACTATATTCAATCATGGAAATGCATTCGTTGAAAATGAATAATGGAGTGTAGTACGCATGAAGGAGGAATTTCATGTTAGATTTGCAAATATTTTGCAACAATTAAGAAAGCAACAATTAACCTAGTTTTTAGTAAAACCAAGATGGATAATTTATATTCAAGGTCTAAATGTTCTATTTAAGAAGTGGTTCTCTTTGTCCAAGGTGCCTTCACCAAAAACAACAACCCCAAAAGAACATGTGTCACTAGCCAACTAAGAATGACGAGTCTCACCAAAACTTGTTACAAGGGAGCAGTTCTTAAAAGAGAAAATACCAGCAAGTTCAACCACTACATCACCTTTACTAGCACATCAGTCTCATTGATTGAAGATGTGCATGGAATCGCCTACACCAAAGGACATGTTAAATCCAGAACATGTTACCTCACTGCCAAGAAAGAAGTCTAGAACCACTTTCAGGTCACATGTTATTAACTTAGAAGAGGATGAAGAACGAACATGTTCAAGTGAAATTGGGGGTGGAGGAGGAAAAAAACTTTATGTAACAACTACATAGGGTAGCATCGAGTAAAAACCTAAACCCAATTTGGATAGAATAATTAACGACATCCAAGTTGAACATGTTGAGTTTACTTAACCTATAGTACCCATTGCAAAACCCACACAACCTATAGTTATAGCTACAAAATCATCCCAACCAGTTCAACTTATAGTTGAACCCATTCAAATAGAAAACCCACATTTTTTTATATTCCAACTTGTTCCAATTTTTTGTCATTCTATAAAAAACCTGAAACAAATTAGTATGTTTTTAGAACAAGTTGTTCAAAATGCCACAACTTAGTCAAGGACATTACAAGAACTTTCAAACCGTAAAGTTGAATTTGAGTAAATCAAGGGAAACTGGCCCATAGCCACTTGCAATCTTGTAGCTTAGAAATAATGTAGAAAATTCTAAAAAATCGTGACAAAGAATTAGTCATAGTCAAGGGGCAATTGAGTAAGGTCCAACATGAAAACCAGAACCTGTCCAATAAGTTTAAAGAAGCAGAACATGCTATTAGGAAAATTTAGAACCTATAATAAAAATGTGCCAAACTAAATAACACAATTGGAAAAATCACAATGACTTGAAACGACTCCAAATAGATATAAAGCAAATGACACAGGATTACGCTAAAATGGAAAAGTCTAATGTGCAACAACATAGTATCATAACTAGTTTGGAGCAAACCTGTCAAAATCTCATAGAGCAACAAGTAGTTTGCCACATAAAGTTTGAAAAGGAAAAACAAAGTTTGACTACCCAAATTCAAGATTGGAAAGGTCAATATGAAACAACCAAGGTACAATTGCATAAACCCAACCCCATTCTACATGTTAGGATGAATAAGAGGTCGAAGAAGTTTGAGGAGTTAGTGTTGGACAATACACTATTCAAAGTGCATAATCAAGCCTTGGGAGACAAAAACCATAAGTGGAAGGAATCGTGGTAAACTATTCAAAAGTTCACGGAGGAGCAAATTCAAAAAAGTATCGAATTAGCCCATTTCGATGAACAAAATTACCAATTTGAATTGCACACATATCAAATCACTTTCCATGATTTCAAGCATGAACCCCTTAATTTCATATTTGTGGAGATTGGAACTAGTAACAAAACTCCAACAATGCCCATCTATGGTACAACATGTTTGCCATTACCAAATTAGTTAGCCCACTAAAAGGTTGAACAAGTTTAGAAATCATACCCTTACCTATTCAAACTTTTACCATACATGTTCAAGTTGCCACTATTGCTAATGAAATTGTGAGAGGTAGTGAAAGATCTACTAAGGAACTTGGACTTGTCATCCTTCATTCATTGTATTAAATAGTAAAGTATAATCTTTGGAGTTCTTATCTACTAGTTTACCTCTAACCCCACACTAGATAGATATAGGTTAGGAGATTACTTTAATCTCAAGTACCTTGCATGCCTTGGAGGTATTCACAACACCCATAACAACCTTTGAAGAAACACCTAATCAACAGAAGATTGTAGTGCTAATAGGTCTTCAAATTGTGAACAAAGTTGAACCTTTAGAAAAAGCAAGTGTTGAACCTATTGAAGGAGTGATCAACCAACTGATTGCAGAAGACAAAAGCTAACTTAGGACTTTGAGCTAGCATTTCAAGGACGAAATGTAGTTTTCAAGGGGGGACAATGTTACCCAAATTTAGCAACAAATGATTTAATAGGTTGAAAATGTAATCAAGTTATTAAACTTAATAGGTGACTTAACTTGCTATTTAACTTAACATCTAGCATTAAACTAACCAATTACTAAACTTGGTAAGTGATATTATACTAAGTTAATAAAACATGTTGAAAAGTTAATCAACTGGTAGTTTGTAGAACAAGTGGCAAAACAAGTAGTTAAACAAGGTGTAACTTTTTGAAATTTTGGATTATTAGTCTAGGTATTGGTTAATGACTATTTATAATGGTTAGTTATGACTAGTATATTTTGAAATAACTAGTATAAGACTAGGAGGATAAACTTGTTTGAGGACTTTTGATTTCATTTATGATCATATGTTTCATTCTTTCATTTTTGGAACATGAATTTTTTTTTTGAACCAACTTTCTTCAAGCTTTTTAGTAATTTGTGTACATGATAGTTTAAGATTTGTAGTTAGTTTTAGTTTTGTTAGCTTTTGCATGTACCTATTGCTATTTGAAGAACATGTTGCTAGAAATTTAAAAGTTGAACAACCTTCATGGGAATAGAAAAACCCAATAACAATGGCACATGAAGAACCCAAGCTTGGGTCTCATTTTAGACCTGAGCTTGAGCTCATGTTTTTTTCCTTTTTTTTTGTTGCATGTGTTATCGAACTACTTTTAGGGCCAAGAGTAATTAGACAACACATGAGGAAGTTGAGTTCAAGCTTAGGTCCATTTTTGGACTAGACCTTGAGGTTAGGTGTTTTTTTAATTCTAGTCACTAACAACCTACTCTCGACCCCAAAAGTAGTTCAATGGCACATCAAGAAGCCAAGTTCAAGTTCAAGTTCGTGTCCAAAATTAGATTTGAGCTTGAGATTGGGTTTTTTTTCTTTTTTTTTCATTGTAGGAATTACCTAGCTACTTTTGATGGCAAAAGTGGTTCAGTGATGCATGAGGAACTCAAGCTCAAGCTTGGGTCCCATTTGGGACCCAAATTTGAGCTCTATTTTTTTTCTAATTTTTTGTTGTTGCAAGCCCTATGAAGTTGTCTTGGCACTGATAGTAATTTGGCGGCATATGATAAATCGTAATTCAAGTTCGCATTCCATTTGGGATTCGAATTTGAGTTAGGGTTTATTTATTTATTTATTTATTTATGTTGTAGACCCTATCGAACTATTCTTAGCATCGAGAATAATTCGACAATGCATGAAAAACTCAACTTCAAGCTTGGGTCCCATTTCAAGCTTGAACTTTAGCTCGGGTTTTTTTTTTTGTTTTTTTTTGTAGGCACTATTGATCTATTTTTTTCACTGAAAGTGGTTTAGGAGTGCATGAAGAACCCAAGCTCAACCCAAGAAAACCAAAATAACCTTAAAACCTTAAACCCTAATTTTTTTGAATTTGGGCCTAAACTTTGGAGCTTGGGTTTTTTTTTTAATTGTTGCAATTGTCATAGAACTAATGTCGACATTGAAAGTAATTCAACAACATATGATATTCAAGTTCAAGCTCAAAATTTTCTTTTTAATCTTTGGTTTTCTTTTTTGCAAATACATCCAATCTATACTTGGCATCAACAATACCTCAATAGTGCATGCCAAACCCAACGTCAAGTTTGAAATTTAGTTTTTGGTTTTTAGATTTTGGTTTTTAAAACAAAATTTAGTAGCTACCTTTGAGCTACTTTCAGTGTTGAAAGTATTCGGTGAGCTCAAGTTCAAGAAAAAGTTTTTTTGGGGGTTTTTTTTGCAAGTTGCTCTAAGATATTCTCATTGTCGATAATAGTTCAATAGTGCATGCCAAACCCAAGCTCAAGTCCAATTTTTATTTTATTTTTGGGTTTTTTTTTTTTGTAGATACCTTTGAACTAGTCCCAACATTAAAAATAGGTCGACATCACATGACAAACCCGAGCTTAAGTTCAAAATGATTTTTTTCTCTACAGGCACCTTTGAGCTAATCGTAGCAGCAAGAGTATGTTAGTGGGGCATGACAAACCTGAATTCAAGTTCAATTTTTTTTGGTTTTTGAAAATATATAATTTAAGTACATCCGAGCCAATCTTGGTGCCAAGAGTAGGTTGATGGTGCATGACAAACTCAAGCTCAAGTTCAAAAAAAACTTGGTGTTTTCTTTCTTTTTTGGTAGGTATTTCCAAGCTAGTTTTGGCATTGAAAGCAGGTCAACAACACATGACAAATCCAAACCCTAAACCCTAAACATCAGCCATCCAAGTTAAGCCATGTGGCATCAAAACATTAGCCACCTAGGCTATGCCATGTGGCATTTAAACACTAGCCATCTAGGCTATGCCATGTGGCATTTAAACATTGGCCACTAGGTTATGCCATGTGGATATAACTTAAACAACTTAGGTTAGACCTAAAATTAAATACCTATTCCTAAGGTCTTTATGTCTAGGAACCTATAACCTCAACTCCTAGGCCTACGTTTAGGAACCTATAACTAGCAATTATGTGTAAAAGCCTAAAGTAGGCTAGGGCACCTAAGTTATGACCTTTACTAGGTTTAAATGTACACCACCTAAATTAAACCTACACCAAGATGACCTAGGTAGGAAAATCCAATTTCATTTTGAATTTGACCTTTAATGTTGAGCCTTTTGAATTGGTTTGTCCCAAGTGGTCTTCCTTTTAAAAATATTTCTTATGTCTTGGATGCTTATGGTGCATCTATTTATATTACTCATCATTTGGAAAGGATGACAAACAATATGAGACAAACTTTTGAAAGGGAGAAACATTTTCATGTCCACACAACATTAGAGCCTTTTAGTTCACACAACATTATTCTTAAATAATTATGTAAGATACATAAATTAAATAAGTAAATAAATAAATAGGTACGTAAATATGTATGTTAATTAAGTTAGAATAAAAAATATTAATACTTAATATCTAGTTATTTAGTTATAATTAATAATTACAAACATATTATAAATCCTTGATTTATTTAAAATATCAAGATAATTATAATGTACTATATTGTTGATTGATAATTACAACCAAATTATGACTAATCCTTACAAATTTGATCAAATTCATTCTATATTATCAACGATGTATTTATAATAATTAATATTTAACTATTTAATTACACATTCATAATGTATTTTAAGTAAATAATGTTTAAACCAACCACAACTAAACTAATTATGGCAAAATTAATGATTTTAAAACTAATAATGGTTAAACTAACCATAAGTAAATAAATATGGCCAAATTACAATAAATAAATATTTTATGCTTAAACCAACCATGGCTAAATTTTAAATAGTTAAATTAACTAATGAATAATTTTTTTATGACTAAACTAAAAATGATTGAATTAACCATGAATAAAATAAATATCACCAAACTAACTATAAATAAATAATTTATGGCTAAACCAACCATGGCTAAACTAACCAATGAATAAATATATTATGCCTAAAATAAAGATGAATGAAATAATTATGGCTAGAACCAAATTAGTTAAAATAATTTTGGCAAAATTAACCATGGCTAAAGTAAAAATGGATAAAATAATCATGAGTAAATAAATTTGGCTAAATTAACCATTAATAAAGTTAATATGGTTAAACTAATTAATGAATAAATATTTTATTGGCAAAAAAAATTGTGCAAAAACTAATTATGGCTAAAATAAACATGAATGAAGTAATTATGGCAAAATTAACCATGGTTAAATTATAAATGGTTGAACTAACCATGAGTAAATAAATTTGGTTGAACTAACCATGAATAAAATTAATATGGTTAAACTAACCAATAAATTAATATTTTATGGAAAAAACAATTATGCAAAAACTAATTATGGCTAAAATAAACACGAATGAAATAAATATGGCTAAAATCAAAATGGAAAAAATATTATGGCAAAATTAAACGTTGTTAAAGTAGAAATGGTTAAACTAACCATGAATAAATAAATTTGGTTATACTAACCACTAATAAAGTTAATATGGCTAAACTAGAAATGGTTAAAATAACCATGAATAAAATAAATATGGATAAATTAACCAATGAAAAAATATTTTATGTTGAAATTAATTATGCAAAAATTAATTATGATCAAAATAAAAATTAATGGAATAATTATGGCTAAAATAAATGTATTTAAAATAATTATGGTAATATTAAATAAAGCTAAACTAGAAAGGGTTAAACTAACCGTGAATAAATAAATTTGGTTAAATTAACCATTAATAAAGTTAATATGGCTAAACTAACTAATGAATACATATTTTATGAAAAATATAATCATGATTGAAAGAAACATGAATGAAATAATTATGGATAAAATAAAAATGGTAAAAAAATTATGGCAAAACCAACCATGGCTGAATCAACATATTTTTAAATTAATTATGGGTATATTGATTATGGTTAAATTTATTAAGGTAAAATAATAATATGTCTAAAATAAATACAACTAGTTTAATTATGCGTATTATAACCATGGTTAAATTCATTATTGCAAAACCAATAATGGCCCAACTAGTAATGGTTAAATTAATTATGCTAAATTAATTATCATGGTTAAACTTACTAAGTTTAAACTAACTATTGTTAAATCGACCATGGTTAAATTATTTGTAATTGTTAAATTATTTATGGCTAAATTATCCATAATTAAACTAAATATGACCCAAAAAATGATGGAATAATTAATTATGGATAAATGAATAATGGTTAAATTAAATACGGTTGAACTAATCATGGTTAAAACATATACAACTAAACAAACTATGGTTAATTAAACATGATTAAATTGACCATGGTTAAATTAATTATGGTTAATTTTAGTTTTAATTAATTTTTTGACATGTAATTGAACCATAATCAATTTCAATATAATCAATTTAACCATAATTAGATAAGTCATATATATATAACTAATTTAATCATAATTAATTTGGTCATGATTCATTTAGTTATGATTAGTTAACTTTCACTTTTTTTAACTTTTTTTAATTGATCAAACATAGTCAAAATGTTAAATGTAGTCCCAAGATACCCAACTAGTATTAAAATTTGTAATTGGCCCTTTTGATTAGGCCATTGGCCACTTTGACTAAACCTACTTAGTTTGCCTTATTGATTGAATATAATAGGTGTCCTTATTGACTAGGGCACTTGCCAATTTGACTAGATTGGTTGGTTTTATTGACTAAACCATTAACCAATTTGACTAGGTGGTATTTTAAAGTCCAATTTGATTAAATGTCCAATTTGACTAATTGTCAAATCGGTCATTCTAGTCAAATTGATTACTAAAAAAATACCCATTGTTGTTCAAGCCATTGGCCTTCAATAAAAAATACATGTCCTTTAGTAAAAAAAACCCATTTAGTCAATTTGGTTAATTTGAAAAAAGAGGAATTTTAATAGTGTATTCTAAACATTATGCTACTAATTCTGCTAAATATCAACAATATTGTTTATCTTTAAGACATCTTGAATAAAACCAATTTCTTTAGGTGCGTTGCTTACAACATTGGAGCATGTTTATGTCCTTTGTGTAACTGGTTCCATGCTTGGCTCTTCATCGTCTACCATGGCATCTTTTGGGCATGGTTTTTTTGGCATCATGTTTTCTTCTTTGTCCTTTGACTTTGTCATTCCACCATCTGGGCATGTTGTAGAATCCTCCTCTTCTACCTAGTTGCTAATTGTATTGGCCTCCATTAGTTGGTCCATTATCTTGTTATAAATAAGTATTGGTGACTCATATGGATCATCCTCTACATTTAAATCATTTCTTGGCCATTTCTGTTATAAGATTGAATCACTTTTTTTTGGGAGTTTGGAATCCCAACAAGTAATCACACTATTGATGAAATCATGTTCTGAAATTTCTATTTTTCGAATCTTCTTGCCATGGATTTTCTTTGGGCAATTGTGGCAAGCTATTTAAAGACTCCAAGGTAAACATTTTGATCATTGTCCCATATATCTTGTAATCCTACAAGTGGTGAGTAGATACCCAATATCTAACCTCAGCTTGGAACTCTGCATTTACATTTTTCAAATTGTTTTTACATATGAGTACAAATCCAACTATGATGGTGTTTGACAAAAGTGCCGTGGATATGGATACCATGACATGATGCAAATGAAAAAACTTTATCCTAGGTTTCTTTGATTAAACCTTTCAACCTCAAAATAAACACAAAATAATGCACATTTGGGAACATGTCAGGTTGGTGACATACTTGTATTTGTCCATTCAAATTCTACATTTAAATCTAGCATGGCAACCATTCATTTTTTATTGGACCATTTGGTTGGTAATGGTGAATTTGGAACGGTAGCATATGCTAGAATGACACTAAATGATAGAATAACTACATGTGTTTCAACATCCACAAAATCATTTATTTGCTTATAATAATCATTTATTGCTTTAATTTGATATTTTTAGTGACTATTTGTTTCAACTGTCACTATGGATTTGTTCAACAAGAAACTTCAATGTTCAAGTTCAACCTTCATTTCTTTATTTTTTTCATTATTGAATATTTCCTTCTGAGATCACATATTTTGAACAAATATTCATGTTAACACATGTATTGAACCATAATTTAATGCAAACAATGGGATTATGGGTTCTCTTTCATTTTTCAACACATCAATTTTTATTATTATCGTACACATCTCATGGTTTCAGGGCTAACCTTATCATTTGACAATTCACTAGATGTTTGAACACTTTGTTCCTAAATTTTTGTGACACCTAGGCTCACCTGCCTAGAATTGCATATAGTCAGGTTCAAGATTTCATGAATTATGTTGATAGTTAGTTGCCAAGGGTTACCAAATCTTCTATCAACAAATCATTAAATAAGCTTGTGAAAAAAAAATTGGAATCTTCTTTTAACTTGCATGTTCTTTGAAGAAATCCATGGCATGTGTAAACATTGCCCAATTATAATCTTCCATACCTTCCTTGGAAATGTGTGTAATTTGTTTGAATAATGCAAAGTTTTATTTGTTTATCTTCACATTTTCTTTCACCCATTGCCTTGCTATTCATTTATATATTTAATCAATTACCCTTTTCCATTCTATTCCCCATGTTTTGATTTTTAATAAATGTTAAAGTAGGACTAGTCAAGTGTCATTTCTTAAATACTCCAACAATTTTTTTATCATCTCACATATTCCATCTAATATGCTTGAGATTAATGTATATTCAATCATAGATTCCAAAATGTTCGGTGTGACATTTGGTGTCAATTTTTTTCTTGTC
>Ga0116228_10001470_pt1 | contig 19608 bp, 16 predicted proteins | sample S1TSphfallax_2_FD_89694 | JGI IMG/M metagenome (GOLD analysis project Ga0116228, IMG submission 89694) | Host-associated microbial communities from peat moss isolated from Minnesota, USA - S1T2_Fc - Sphagnum fallax MG | ecosystem: Host-associated > Plants > Peat moss > Unclassified | place... | reverse complement strand
TCTTCTTCCCTCCCGGGATGTTAAAAAGTCCATGAACCATGAGGAAAATTGGTGTAAATTTTGGAGATTTCTTTAGTTCTTATATATACCAGAACTAACTTAGTTGAGAGAGAGCTCAAGGAATGAGGTTGGTGGGAGATTCTCACAATTTTGTAAGTATTGTGGGCAGTGATCAGAATGTTGCACGAACTGAAGTGAATTCAAAACATAACATTTCCGTGGATGGATCTGACTGACTGACTGACATATGTATATATGGTAAGTGGAATAAATAAAATGAAAAAACACAAGGCTAGGGAACAAGAGAAGAAAAAATAATGGACTGAAGTGGAAACAAAAGAAGCACCCGAAAGTACAAAATGCACAATGGGGGAGCCTTAAGAGGAGAAAACTCAAAACTTAGGACATAAACCCATTGCCAGTAGCATTAAACAAGTCGTGCAAAGGAGATGAACAAAAAAAACCTGGAAGGACACTAAAGCTTAGAAGATGTTTCTTCTGCTACCACAACTGCCTTATGCAAGATAATAATAACCTAAACTCTCTTAAGAGTCACTGACACCCTTTAGCTACAAAATGAACATATAATTGAAAGAGGAGTACCTCTCTTCGTTGACCATGCCATGTCAGTTCATAGATGAAAGAAGTTGTTTGCTTATTAGTGTAAACATCCAAATATTTTTATTATTAAATAAATGACATCATTTTTAGGATGTCAATCACAATATGAGACAACCTTTGCTTGAGTTGTAATTGTTAGACCCATTGTTCGAAAAAAAACTTGTGAAACAAGATTCATATGAATCTAATTAAAAATGATTAGATTTAATAAAGTGTCAGTACCATCTATTATAAGCATAATATCCATTTGTCATAATGATGTTTAGAAAAATGGCATTGAAAAAACATGTGTTTACTTAAGCAAAATATAGAACCAAGCATCTCTAGCAATGGAGATGAAAAATCTTGAGTTGTGTGATCATGAACTTTCTACCATGAGCACAACGAAATGGGTGTATCCTCATCAAATTTATGGCATGGATGTGTATGCATCAACAAATTGTGTGATAGGAAAAACCCAATTTAGTACCTAGTGCTGAAAAAAATATATCAAATGTCATCATAAAAAATAAAATGACTAGACAAACAAAAAGCCAAGCATTCAAGCATGAACTTGCACTAAATCTCAGTCACATGCAATAACAATCTAAAAACAACTTAGAAATGACGTTGAAAACTAAATGCTCATGCAAATTCTCTGAGATGTTCTTTTGAAAACAATTTGTGCCTCTCTCCAATAGCCGCTCAAAATATGGAACGGAAAGTTGAGTGAAAGTTTATGTGAAAACAAGAACCCTATAAAACCCGGGGTTAAGCTATATGAATCGAAAACATACATAAATGAAGAGATAGAGAGTGGGAGGGATCTTATACCCTTCTAAGTAGTAGGCACATTTTCCCTCTTGCTCTTAAGGAGTAGGCATTAATGTCTCTCCTCTTTGATAGAATGGATATTTCATGGATATAAAGTACCCTTCGAATACATTAGGAATTTTCTCTCCAAGTGCTTTAAGACCTACCCAAAAAAAAACTTGAGTGTTACCATAGGGCACATTCTTAAATTGATTATTATCTCCAACAAAAGTTTGTTCCTTGACAAATAGAGGATTCTTCAATATTTGGAAGGATTTTTCCTCATCTAGTCCCTTAATTTTGTGGGTGGATCTCTACATTAGAGGTAAGGCAAATGACCCTTAATTGTTGTAGGATCTTTATGTTATGTAAGGCCTTCAGTTTGGATAGTTTTTCTATAAACGTGTCCCCAATTGAATGCTAAATCTTTTTTTGGATGATCATTAATGATGATGATGATGATGCTACATAAGATTTACTTGGGAATTTTTCAAAAATTAAAACAAAATTAGAAACTAGTAATTTCTCCCTCTGGGATGATGGCGAAATTAGAAAAGGCCCAAATTAACGAGAGCAAACCGGTATATAGCAAGTTTGTCATCAGATTGAATTTCAACGGTTATCAATAAATGAACACGGGTATCACGCATTGTTGGACTTTCCAGATTGTTGTTGTAGCAAATTCGTTTTGTAGGAATTTGGGTTTAGGGTTTAGGGAAGGGATTTGGGGCTTTCAACAACTCTCCCCCCCCCCCAATCATCATAGCATTTCCATTCAGATTATACAATGTGAGTGATGGAAGATAATAAAAGATTAGGTACTTTTAAAGCACAATCCTTCCTTAAATGTAAGGAAGGTTTGTTCGTTTTGGTACATTGAGGATTACCATGAGGCCCTTAGGATATACTGGCCCCATCACCAATAACTTGTCTATGACCAAATACTTATTTATATTTTCATCATATGTGCTCATTTTGAGTGGTTTAAAATGTTATGGGACCTCTACCTCAAGGTGGAGAAATCATCCTTGAAGTGAAAAAGAAAAGGAGTAATGAAAAAAATAACAAGAAAAATAAGCTTTTTCCAACTTACAAAACACATTTTATTTTATTTTGGAAATTTTTTAATTCACACCTTTTTTGGTTAAATTCACACCCTGGTCGTGCTTGTCTTGTTCTTAGAGCCTGCAGGTCTGCCGCGTTTCTTGACCAAGGGTGTGAATTTAACCAAAAAAGGTGTGAATTTAAAATTTTCTTTTATTTTTCTTTTCTTTGGACCTCTCTTACTTTCAAACTTCGTAACTTTCTTCTTTCTTATTCATTTTAAACAATTCAAATTGCTATAAGAGCATCACTTGAAGTCCTACAAATCATCTTTGAACTCTAATAACAACAAAGCAACATATAAAGAATTTTTTGGGTATTTTGGAATTAACTTTTGTAACGTTTGGTGGTTTGTTTTTTTTGTTTTTTTTTTTACCCCTCTACTTTGAGGGGCCGAAACTTTCTCAATTTTGTTTTGTTTTTCATGATTTGAATGTACCAAATACACCAATAAGAGTGGTTCAAATTTTTTTTGAACACCAAAAACAACAGAGCCCTCGCCTTGCATCCAACATGCCTTGAGCACTTAAGTGTTTGGTCACTAGTAGGTTTACCTTAGCCCTCTTCCTTAACCTATTGGAAAACCCAAGGCCAGTGTGCTAAGGTGATTTCATAATGTTTGATGTACAATACAAGCATTATTGGATTTTAAGTATTTTCATTATTAAAATTCATTAAAGATCAATTTTTGCTCTTAAAAAAAAAATGGGGGTGCACTTTTGACATTATTGGAAAGCCCTTGATGAGTTCAATGCATTGAGGTGGTTTCACAAATTTTAGCCTATGATGCAAGAGATATTGAATTTGAATTTTAAATAATAATATTTCATAATTTTTACTCCAAGGCATAGGCCACACCAATCATTTCTAAAATGGCATTTCCTTGGAGCCTCTTAAATGATATTAAATATATTTTTCTAATCAAAATTACAATGGGTTTTTATTTGTCAAATATTCAAATGTCAAAATGTAAGAAAATTTGTTGATTCATACCAAAGAAATAGGTTGACTAATTATTTATATCGAAAAATAGAATCAAATGCTAATGATGTTGATGTAGAATGTTCAAGAAAGCTTGAATTTCACAATAATAACAATATTAAGACTAATCCATTACTTCGTGCAAAAAAAAAAAACAAAGTGCAAAATACATATTCTTCAAACCTCCCAATGAAACAGGACATGATTTTTTAAGTTTCATTTTACGAGATATCATCTCTCTCTTGCAAACCCACATGTGTGGCTTGCAATCCAAAATGATCAAATTATTTACAAAATAGTTGATGACAATTCTATAAAAATAAAATCGATATCAAAGAAAATTTAACAATGTTAAATCTAATAAGGTTCAAATTTTTTTAAGGTGTACCAAAATTTTGTCATAAACGTCACTTTTTTTTTACTCCTTTACCTAGTCTTGTCTTATTGTACTCAAAACACAAAGTGGATGAGAGTGATGGAATCTATTATTGTGATGATTTAAAATATTGTATTGCAAAATATTTTTAAATTTTATTCATTAATATTGATGGGGATCAAATATAAGGAAAAATATGATTTCATTAAAGACTAGGTCCTTTTCATCTTAAATGGTACACCTTAAAAGATTTTCACCCAATAAATATTCTTATTTGTAACTTTTGGGAAGGAGACATACAAAGCCACTCACACCCCTTGATGGTTGATGAATCATGACATACACATGCAATATCATTTTCTTTTTTAGCCTACTACTAACAAAATGGCCCAAGGCACAAGACAAACAAACATTTCTTGTGTTGTACATAGATGACAAGAAGCAAAAGTGTCTAATTCATCATAATCAACAGTCATAACTCAAAGATGATGATCAAATGTCCTTAATGAAGCAATTGTTTCATGTGTTTTGGATTGGTGGAAAATTAAAACAAGAGTTGTCAATCCGAATAGGACTAATGTCACAAAGAAATGTATGGCCCCCAAAATGTATGAAAAACATGCAACACATTTGCTGCTAAAAACTCAGGTAAGGCATGAACTTTTCCATGTCTCTACCTTTTTGAACTTTATTAATATGGGAAGGTTTTGAAGCTTGCATCTTTAGGTTGTCAAGGATTTGGGCTGCCATATGTAAATATCTAAAGTCTTGAAAACAATTGCCATGAAAAAAAAATAGCTTTTGTACATGTGGGCATTACAATTGTAGTAAAATCCATCAAGTCATTGAATTACACTTTGACTATGAATTGGTCAAATTTCTATAATGTTGTACATTTTTAAAAAATTATAATTCATGGATATAACATACTTTCAAATTAAAATGTATAATGGCTACATCTTTGTATTTGTACAAAACAAGGCTTATGAAAATGCGTTGTGAGGAGTGGAGTTTATGTACATTAAGTTCAAATGACTTATTCATGCAAACACAACAATGAAATTCTTATGTAAACACACTATGGAACAAGGATTTTTTTGGTCCAAGCAGTGCATATTATTCTTCCAATAATTTGTGACCCATTAGAAGAAATGTAAATTTGTGACTAATCTTTGCAACTAGTTTTTAGTCATAAGCAACATTTACAACTAATTCTCCCTTAGTCACATTGGACAAGTCGCATATGACATTAGTCACAAACAACAATAAACTTTGGATGAAAGAAAAACCAACAAAATACACATTCATCTTTTATTTAGTTGTATGCACATTGTCATTACAACTAAACTGCAACTATTTCAATGGACGATGAAAGCACATTATGTGTTACCACATGTTCCATATTCTAATTATTTAAAATATAATTTAAAAATAATATAAAATGTCCAATTTATATGTTTGGATGGTTTTAGATTATGACATGCGGCACAATGAAAATGTGACAAATGACATGTTAATTAATTTATTCCCAATTGATTTAGGTGGGTAAGTATGTAAATAGGTAAAACTAAGTATATAGGTAGGTAGGAAGGATCTACTCACCTATTTATTTAAACTAAACACTTACCTACCTACTTAGGTTAGTAGATAGGTTGGTAGGTTGGTTAGGGAGGTAGGGTAACTAAAGGGTAGGTACATAATTATTTTTATTTTAATTTAATGTATTTTAATATGAAAATGAAAGACAAAAGCCTTTCCTTATGTTGTTGCAAGCAAAATAAACTTTGATGGGGATAAATAATTGCTTATTTTTTATGTTTTCATTCTAGTATTCATAATGAAGTTCCTTGGGTAGTGACTCCACATAGGTTCTTATTGTAAGTCCTTTCACCCTTGGTTGTTATGCATGCACATTTGCTTGTAAAGTTCGTAATGGTGTGTTCTTTTGCATTGGTGCATGTGAGTGCATAATATGTTATGTCATTCATAAACCCTAAACCCTTATGAGGGTAGAAATTCATTTGGAAGGCATGATCATCATGTTCAAAATGGCATTTATAGGGGGTCACATAAGGAGATCAAAACATTCATTGAAAAAAAATTATGTCACATATTTGCCGCAAATAATTTTGCAATTGCCTTGTTTGCAAGTAAGTCCTTGTCTTAGCACTTATTCAATGAGGATAGTGACAACCTTATCGAACTTCTAAAGGGCGAATAACTAAATAAGGTGATGGACAATTTCATGCCTTTGTGCTTTCTTGAATTTCGTAATCTCATTGCATCATTCAAACACCATTATGCCAATAGAGGATATATTGATAACATTCTTTTGTTGAAACCCAAGAGTTGTTATGACTACATTCAAGATGGTTGTTTTCTTGAACAAATGTTGAATCAAAAGGTTTTTTTCTTTAATATGTTAGTTGATGGTGTTGCCAAGGGTGTCAATCCAATCAAGCAAATGCAACTTGGTGGTGATTCGGAAAATCTTTGGATTATGTTTCCTATAATGTCTTGACCATTGGTATCTATGACATGAAATGAGAATCCATTGAAATTGAATGTGTCTCTTGGAGAAAGTTGAACAAGGTTATGCTCAAGCATGACCACTCCAACAACAACTTCAAGGGGTTCATGGTAAATGGTGCGTAGGTGAATTGGAATGTTTTCATAATTATTTATGGGTAAGGAGATCTCACCATCTTTACAATTGGGAATGAACGAATTTGCCTATTTCATTAAATTGTATCACTTGACAAACACACAAAATATTTAATCACCTATAGTTCTCAAAACAACATAAGGTGTTATGCTAGTATAAGAATTCCACTTGTTTGGAAAAGGCCCATGTGTGGTCCATAACATTTGGCTCCAACAATTAGGAGAAAAAGGTGCTTTGCTTATACAATGCAACTTTTGATGACTATGTGCAAACTTTCAAACATAGTTCATTATATTGGGCATATTTGAATGTTGGTTTGTCAAGAAAATGTCCAAATAGGAATGACCTTCATTTATGTAGAATGAATGAATATGGTGACTTTTTGCTACTAATTGCATTTATTACAAAATATACACCAAGTTATTCTTATGCATCAAGGTTGCCACACTTGGAAGGTGAAGAGGTTTTCAAATCTCACAAATGAGGTACAAATTCCCCCTAGTTAGAAAGGGATTTGCACAAACAACCACATTAACCTTTTTTGTTTGTGGGTTGACACAACTTCCCCTAACATCATCATAACAAATGATGATGGTCCTTTGCCCATTGCTAGAGCCAATTGTGGGATTCCAATTGTCATGCATAATGGTCACAAAGTATGTGAAAGTATTTATGGACATGGTGTGTAGTGTATTGAGCATTGTAACCCCAAATCCAACATTCAATGTAGTGCAAGGTGAAAATCATATCATCAAAATAACTATTGGTGTTCATACTAAATGTTATGATGGTTGGTAGAATAATTTCAAAGGTGTTTTTTGATAATCACACAAATTATAATGATTTGAACCACTATGTGGGAGGTTTCAAAAAAAAATTTGCAGTTGATAAGCCCCCCTATGCCCCTAGTATGGCATGTTTAGGGAGGAACCAATTTCACTCATGATGAAATAACAATGTTAAAAGAAGTTGGTTGTATACTTTTGGAAGTTATCAAATCTCTTCTTTGAAATATATTTGGTGATGAAAGATCTATCCTTATACACAAACCTTTGGATCTAAATGCTTGGCCAAAAACTTGAAATGACAAAATTATTTGGTGCCCTACTATAATCAAACTATCCAAAAAACATGAAAACAAGTGAGAGGCTGGACATGTTCTAAATGCAACTATTTCTCCACCAATAGAAGTTCCTCCATTAAGCTATGGACTCATTTATAACATTACCTTTAGTGTAGATCAAAACAAAAAATCATATCAAGTTATAATTGGAGATTATTCATCTTATAATTGTGTGGATGTTGTCACAATCATGGCAAGTTCATTAAGGAGGTGGGGGAAGTGGGTGTAGTGTAAACACATTTATTACATTTTGCAAAATGTAATGTATTATGGATAGTTGGAAAAGTTCATTCATTCTCTGAATTAAAGTTGGAATGAAGTCCAACGCTTAATTAGTCATGCTATGCAAATAGAATCTTGTCATTTCTAGAATTAAACATATTCCAAAATGGTGGACTTGTTGTAATGTGTCCACATGAAAAATGCATTACCTATGAAGAAATTTGTATTATGTTCATTTTTTTGGCTTTGTTTGTGAGTGTGGAATGCAAGAAAGTGCTTCTCATTTATATTTTTGATTTTTGGAAGATTGACTTTCCAAACTCAATAATTAACTTAAAATTATGTGATGCAAGATAAAGTTCATAGAATAATCTAAATTGGAAATAAACATCCATCCCCACCTATGACCTTGTTGGTATCCATCACAAGGTTTGAAAATCCTTGTTTAATCACAAATAAACATATGTAAATATGTCATGCGGAGAAGATTTTTCCATGTCAAAGAATATTTTAATGATGTGGCATGAAATATTTGTGAAATATTTTATCTATGTGGCAAGGAATATTTTATAAAAAAATTCCTCCATGCTCACATGCTCGTGTTCATTGCTCATGTTCACAAGCTAGTGTCATTGAAAGAAATATACCCATGTAGAGTTCAATTTGAAAGAGGTCAACAATGTTTGATTGAGGAGTTTTTAACATAATCTTGAAAAATTATTAGTGCAGGCTTTCAAAATTATCAATACAAGAGAATGTGGTTTTTGCACACAAAAAATCACAATACATGACACATGTGTGAAGGAAACTTTGTAGTTTCATCCATTACAATGTTCAACTAGTGATAATTGTTGTGGCATATGTTACATCAAAATGGCAATTTGAAAAGACCTTTACAACATTATATTGCATGTTCCAATTGAAAAATGCAAACAAGATAAAATAAACAGCTTGTGGTCCTTCTAGTTTACTTGTGGCACAAAATGAAAAGTAGCCATAAAATAGGTGTTGATATATTAATCTTTAAAATATTATTTACTCAATTGATGACTACAAACACATTCTTTGACTTTATGACAATGATATTGACAAATATCAAGTTTAATATGCATTGAAATAGATTTTTCAAAATGTGTTTTTCTTATAAAAAGTATATGCATGTAAATGAAATGTTACATTTTTATACTTTTAATTATTGAAGCCTGTATTTTTAACTTTTGAACATTATAATCATAATCTAGAATATAAATATGTTTGAACTAGGTTTTTTTTTTCAATTTGTGATGTAGCTAAAGTGGCGATCATCCATAAAATGATTTAGCCATATTTGGCTACATACTAGATATGAAAATAGAAAAAAAATAAAAATCTTTCTATATTCTTGGCTACCTACTACAACTTATCATAAAAATCTAGTGAATTTCAACCATTTTTTCCATAGAAAATCTTTTGTATAAGTCAAAATCACATTTGTCAAGTTGAAATTTGACAAAATTTTGCTATTTGTGATTTGCCTAACTATCAATAACAATAACTACACAGGGGAAGCTACTGGATAAACATCACAGTTAACATGAGGAAGGAAATCTTTCCATGGCAGAACAGACAGAACAATGGATTGCATAAGTATTGCAGTTTATGGTAATACATAACACCTGTTGCACATGGTCAATATTAGAAGACAAGAAAAAGGCTTTACTAAAGCACAAAAGTTAAGGATTCAAACAAATTTGGGCTTCTTGCAATTGGCAGGCTGAGTTGCAATAGCAGAGGATATATGTATCAACCAATTGCCTCCTTGCAATGTTAGCTGAATTAACTGCAACTTCATTCCAACACACATAGCAGAGAGTGGAAGTTCAAGGTTTTCCTTTGTGCTGTTTTGTACCATCTATGTCATTACTCAGCTACTGCACAATTCATTTATCATAGACAAAAATTAGGAAAATCACATTGAAACTGCTTTTGAAAGTTAAAAGCTAGGTCTTATCAACAACAAAGCAACAATCAGTAAAAAGGTTAAAAGCCATAGAGGATCCATCACACAAGAGTGAGCAGCCTCTCATGGGACTATTCCACAAACAACACACTTAGGAACAAAAACTGGAGGAGAACTAATACCAAGCACCCCCCTCCAGAATCTGCAGCTAACCTCAACTTCCACCTGCTGATGTATTTTATTTTCTGAGGTTGATCATGCATATTTCACTTCTGCTTATTTTCATACTCCGTTGGACTTTCAAGGCGTATTTGATCCAGATCCTTGTTCACACATATTCCACTTCTATTTATTTTCATATTCAGTTGGACTGTCAGGGTCTATTGGATCCAGATCCTTGTTCCAAACATCTTTCATTTTGATGATAAGGCAGCCTATGTTCCCTTCTCTCCACGGTATCTCCCTCTTGAGTAGAAACCTAATAACCTGCAGCTCATAACAATGAACAGGCATCAGTTGTCAAATGGATGCCAGTATGAATCTTGATCATCCCCACAACAGAATGTGTACACTCTGCAAAAATAATATCAATCAATTGCAATCCCCACAATTAAAACCACCCCCAGTGTTGGGCCTATTCATGGATGGTTTAGAAACATACTGTTGGCCTCCTAAGTCGTACAACATGAGTAAATGTCAAATCTGTACCCTGCTGCATGAATACATTCTAGATAAGCAGTGTCAGGAACATACAGCTGGCTTGATTTTTGCTCGTCCATTGCTACTATGAGAACCGTGTCCAGTGATGACTGTCAGAGTATGCACCGCTGTACAGCACATCCAACATTTTCAGGTGAAGTCATGTTAGAATGAAAAGGTGCACCATGAATCCAAATGCATATTCTGTATGGGCAGCAGCATCCCAGAGCTTGCCATTGTACACAAAATTGCCCAAATTTTGGTATCAAGTGTATGCCACATATCTATGAGATTGCAGAGAAATACCCACAACAACAGTTTGAAGTTAACATGACACTGAGTTCAGTCATAACCTTGTGAGTGTCGCTCACAAAGTGTCAGACCTTCACCTTCATCACAAATAGCAGTAACCACAGCTCCCATGACTACTTACTGCCTTCATTGGCTCCTTACAGTGCATGTAGATATGTATACAATAGTCCCCCCAAAAAATTGGGCAAGCATGATACATAATCTGGATTCTAAGTTTCTGTTGTATTTCTGGAAGCAATGGGAAGACTCGGTGATGACATCAGCTATCATTCAAGATATTGCATGCTGAGTGCTGACTCAGTGGTGTATATTGGTGTCAACTCACTTGAACAATATTGCACACATGCAAAAGAACATCAAGCATGGCAGTGACAACAAATTGAGCTCCAAAACAATATCACATAGAACTTACATGGGACAGATGATAGAGTTTGAAGGTGAAGCTTCAGCACTTGAATGGCTTCCCTCACATGTTGGGCATGTAAATCAATTGTGATGTTATTCTCTATATCTTTGTTCCTGGCAAAACACAAAATCTCAGAAAAGCTGACCACCAACAGAGTTTTGATCAGTTCATCAATGAAGAACCCTCAGTAAGCAGATCTGACCACTAAGAGTTTTGATCAGTTGATCAATAAAGAACCTTCAGTAGGCAGATCTGACCAGATAGCAAATGAACTCAATACATTTAGAAAAGCCCCACACAAAGACGGGAGGACCCAGATAATGAGCCAAGCCCCTACCACTACCTCACAATGACATCCAAAACATGACCGCACGTACTTGGAATCAAAGATGCGATAGCTAGCTCTGTCACTTGCTTCTCGGGCCAGCTGCTTGTACTCCTTTCCCTGTGCCAAGTCAAATAAATATCGAAATGACCAAAACCCACATGATCAGAGACTTGCCTAAGAAACATGACCATAGTTGTCAAGACAAAAAATGAGGATACTTCTACTCCCACTAAGGATCGTCAAAATCCACAAAAACTATGTTACAGTTGCAGAAAACCCACCTGCTTTGCAAATGCCATACCCAGATGGACCACCATGGTAGAAGAATGTCACACAATGGTGTCAGTGATATATTAAGAACTAGGACATGTGTAAGAACAAATGTAACCAAAACTGCTTACACTCCTAATCTCTCTGCAAGTAAACTCAGTCCACAACCTATTTACCCAAAAATATGCCTAAAACATCCTCAGGATTGCAAGTGCACAGCAACAATAAGAACTCAGTCCATTCGCCAGGTTAGGCAGCAGTGAGCTTGACAGAATTTAGCAAGGTTACGGATAGTGAGCTGGGATCCCTTACCTTTTCAGATAAAGCAGCAGCCCGACAACGCTCACCACGTCCATAAGCAGCAGCAGCCTGATGAAGCAAGAATAAGAATTAGGAATTAGTTATTCATCCCACTTATAAAAATTGTTTCACAGTTGAGCAGCTATACCATAACAAAATTCACACAGTGTTCAAAGTAGTAAAGTACTCATTGCTTTACCATGACTCCCAACCCTGCAGATACACTGGTGCAGTCAGAAACATATATCATTTTGTTTGTGATGATCTTGCAGAGAATGAGGAAGGCAACATACCTCATCAAAATAATACTGCATTGTGCGCCAGTGCTCATTAGCACTTCGTCGTAAGCGATCATAATCATCCAGTTCACCTACCACAGATAAACACATCCCATCCCACAATTTCAACCCTTCTGTATTGGTGTCACATAAAGTTTCTGGTATGTCATTACAAGAGTCCAGTAGGAGTTAACTATCAATCAGGATACACACCAAAAACCAAGAAGGCAAAAAAGAGGATACAATTTATCCTTAGAGGACCGGCAAATTGATAAGGTTTCATCAGAGGCATACTTTGAATCATACCATAAGACTTAAAGTGGTGCACAGGATTTTTCTTGCTTGCAGTACCATCAGGAACATTCTTAGCTGATTCCATCCAATCACTCTGAGCTGATTCCACTGGTCCTCTATCACGCCATATAGCAGGTAAGGGTTGAGCCCAAGCAGGAATCTGAGCACTGACATTATCATTGTGCAGACTTTGCAGTACAGTCTGAGGGGGATCACTTGTATCCATATGACTGGCCTTCCCATGCACAGGAGTCAGACCAGCATCCATGAGGGTCTGCACTGTTTCCCTGCGACACTCCAAGAACTTAGCACTTGATAATATCTTCAGAGTTCCAAGGAATAAAATAAAATTGGAGACCCCACCATAAAAGCAGGGAAAAGTACTGTGTTTCTTTCGCAGGACTAGCAACAAGGGGAAGACTCAGCCATGATGCTGGATAGTCCAACAGAAATAAAAAGATATAAGAGAGAAGGATGACCCCAAAAAAACCAAGAAGAATGAGGAACCCACAACAAACTAAACTCACAAAAGAAACAAACATGTTAAGAGGAAGAGGAGAAAGATGACATGGAGAGCTTATGAACATGATCTTTTCAGAACAAAGTGACCTTTCAAAGGCTCCCCACTTAGCATTTGAGAATATGTCTTGTTCTTCTGCACATACTCCATTAAGTTGCAACTAGCAAAACTCACCGCACTTACTGATCTAGCTTTCTTGTCTGTTTTCATTTTCGACTAGATTGTTTTAAGGGCAGTGATTCTAAAATAAAATGAAGGCCTTCTATCCATCTTGCCAACAAAAACATCCTACCACCTCCTCAAAAGTCCAACTCTCTAGCCCTGCAGTCTAGAGGCCAGCAAGAATAAACAGGCTCTAGCAATCATCACATGTAATCAACAAATGAGTCTTGTCTATGCAAAAACTGTTCTGCCAAATCCTCTGACTCAATGGATGTACATGCCCCTAAATCACAAAACAAATGTTTGAAATAGGGGACCAGAGCATACCTATATGAAAAGTTGTTGGATTGCAATACTTCAAACAATGATGTGTTGTCAACCGTTGGGAAGTTTATCTTCAGTCGATTAAGTAAAGCCTGCAAAGCAATGACAAAATCCATTAAAGCTCTTGATTTCATACCCCCTGTGACTTCTTTTCGTGATCAACTCTACTTGCCTAAGTCTCCAAGAACAAGCAATGAAAGGCAACACTGCTAACTTCCTATAAACAATATCTGCTATCCTAAATATAGTTGATGCCAATATCTGAGTTATAAACAGAAATTTCTGGCAGTTTTGTTCTCTTCTCTTGTGGCTTTCTACTCTCCAACTTTTCTCCACAATCCTTTCTCACCACATTATAGGCACATTTTGCAAGAGATACATTGTAACTGTACTCACCCTTGTCCTTGAGTGCTCATTATCTAGCATCTGATTGGTGGTAGATTCCTGCTGGAATGACCTGTCAGTTGGCAGATTCCCCATTTCCAACAGCATGTTTGAAGCCAGCTTCACATCCCCTTTATAGTCCTGATAGATAAGGCCAGCAGAAAACCCAATGTCAGCAAAGTTTGGAGTCAGCACCTTAAGACCAAAATCACAAGTAACACAAACATTTCTGACAGATCCATGAACACTACATTACTCACTGCCCAAGAAGCAGAGCAGTATCATCATTCAATTATGCATGAACCAGACTGCTTGTCAAGTTTGACAGGCTAGAACATCTTTCTCTATGACTACAACAAAGGCTCTTGATGCCTGCCTATATCACCTGCAGAGGATTATAAGTCTAATGGCAAGTTTAAAAAATGAGCAATTTCGTCAATCTGGGGTCCTTGCCAAGCTTGCATTCCTCAGAATGGCTTTCAGGAGGTAAGAAGCACCTTAGTAAAGCACTCTCACAACCTTGAGATTTAACTATATCACATATGTTACTATTCACAACAAAAGCCTCACTGAAGCATACAACAAAATTTAACAGTGATTGCAACTACCTGAAAAGCCATAACCACTTGTGCAGGGTCTTTATCTGGAAAAGCCTCCATCAATATATGCAAGGGATCAATTGGGTCAAAAGCTTTCTTGCCATCCAACTGTGATGGTGACTCTGACAGTAATTTGCTGTTCTCACTGGTTAAACTGAGCCCTGAAGAAGACAATCCTATCTGCGATAATGTGTCCAGACTCTGCATCCAAATTATTAACAAATCATCATTGTCTCAACACCTCTGTTCTTGGAGTTCTTGTACAGCTGGGTCAATGGGTACACTGAAATTCACCTTGGTCACGTACTGTGAAGGGAACTTTCACTTTCTGTTATAAAAGTGCAACATGAGCAAAAACTAAGCAACTGCCCACCTAGGAGCATATCCAAAAAAGCTACAATAACTGAGGAAAAGGGTCTGGTCACACTGCTTGGCTACTAGCACATGTCCAAGACATGTTACCCTAGAATGTCATCTGTACATTAAGAAAGTCGAATACATTCATATACCACAATAATACCCAAACTATGATACATGCAACTAATCTTGTTGTGATGGCCCAAACATGGAGTCCCTCCAGTGATTTGTTAATTCCGTCACAATTATGGTGTATTCTGAAACAGTCGACATTCCTGTAATCTAAGGACCAGAATGCAACAATGGACTCCAAACAATATGCATGTGGCATGCAGATTAAAAAAAAATTGCAAGTCTATTGGTCTCTCATTGGAGGCAACAGATTAACAGAGTTGAAGAAAACAGCACAGCAGGTGGTTGGGAAGCAAAACACTTTCCAGCAAAAATCAAATGAATTCCAGTCAGATGGTCCTAGAAAACTGTCCAAGGCTACAGCAAATGCTGAAAAGAGAACTGTTACTGGACATATGTGTAAGCATGGAGTATACTACATGACAGGCCTGCAAACATGTGGCAAAGAATGCATCCAGAATAACATCTTCAGGAATACTGAAAAAATTCCCATATTCACAGTGTAAGGTCAAATTGAACAGAATTGAGAGATGAGCTGATACGAAGGTTATAGATATCTGAGATCCAGCAGCAGAATGGTGAACAGCAATAAAATGAGATCCCAACTCTAAAGGACACAGAAAAAGAGGAGCGGTTGGAACAACACAACAACCCCACATGTGCTCCTTGACCTTTGACATCAACATGTATGGTAGTGACTGGCTGTCATAACATCCCCACTGACATCATCAGTTCCTGGCAGTGAGTGGAGGTTGTCAGTGTGAGGCAAGAGTAAGAGGAGAAATAAACAGCAAGCAAAATTTATGAGCATGATCTCCTGAGGACAAAGTGGGCACTTGGAAAGCTCCCCACCAGGATGAAGAAGCCTTGAATTTTTTTGAAATTTAACAAGGTGGGAACACCAAAAAGATACCAAAGGGTGGCAGCTAAATCTACTTTAAATGGGTTGGCTGAGACTTTCTTGGAACACAAAGTGAAAAGGGATGACACACAAAATAGACACATATAGAAAGAGAACACAGGATAAAATGGATGCAAGATTGCAGGTTCCATAGTGGCTCCACATATCTATGAGATTGCACACAAAACTCTTGATGCTTGCATGACAAGAATGACTTCCATAGTTACTCTCCACCTTAAGGCATTGAACAAACTCTTGCTTAGCAGTGATTGGCTGCCAACACTACCCATGGAAATCACAGCCACTATATATGAAAAACACAATGATAATGTGCAACTCTTGATGGATAGACAACTAATACATCTCAAGTAACAAATGGTCAGTCAAAAGCTGTTTTAACCTTTGAAAAAGAGAAGATATGATGGAGAAGAGGTCACCACAATAACATATTCAAGACTACAACAAGAAAACCAGGAAGAGCAACCATAGTAGTCACAACAAAGCATGGACATAGAAAACAAAGACCACTTGCAAGCGCTTGTGACTCTATGAAGCTTCCTAATGAGCTACTGAAAGAAGAAGCAAAACAAGAAACCACATACCTTTTGTGCATCACCTTGAAAATAACCTGTGAAAACAGACACGTAGTTGGGTTAATTGAACTGCTCTAGTATATGCATTTCATACCACCTCACCAAGTTGGGAATTCAAAACAGCAGAGCATGGTTTGGCAAGTCTTTGCATCAGGGAAGAATTCAGCTGACTTCTACAGTTGTTTCTGTTGACCAAACCCATAATATGTCTGCTGAAATGAACACCACAACCCAAAAACTGGATACTCTGCTTCAACTTGAATTACTCATTGTTCACTTTACAAGAAGCTGACCAGTCATTCCAGTGAAAATGAAAGACATTAACTTTCAAAATTTTGGAATGTGAAATGTCAGACAGCACCCACAGTGTGATAAAGTCTCATATAAAGAGATAATTATTCACATGAAAAACTATGGAGCTGACCTTCACTGACACAGCTCAATGTGAACAATCTCACTAGAATTTGAGTACTCTACAATAATGCTTGCTTGGTTAAAGTTAGGAACACCCTTTACTCGGGAGTTCAAAAGGGCAGCTATCCTTGAATGGAGCCATGCTCCCAGACCGTGGGCCCAGCCAAGAATTGTGGCAGTCAAGCCACAACAAACTAATCACAACTGAGCAGAAAATGCTGATTGAAACATCACATCAACTCTGTCCCAAATCTAGGTCAACCTAGAGTAATCTCAAAGAGATATCTTGTCAAAATAGACAGTTGAGGCCACTATGACCAGATATGAGGAGAAGGATTTACTGTGATGATTTGCTACCTTGAGGGAGACTATGCATAAAGACATGATCCCTGGGGTCGGTCTATCCAGGGCCAAATGTTCAGAACTACAGGAGACCAGGTGGGAAAGACCCTCTCAACCTCCAAGACATGGGAATGTGTTGAGAGCCTTTGTTTTGATCTGCTGGGTTGAATAAAATGGCAACAGTCCTTGCTTTTGGACCATCAAGGGTATATTAAGATGTGTATTATTGTTTTCAGTGCAGGAGTGGAAACAACGAATAACAAAAACAAAGAGAGAATTGTGGCATTACATACCGATAGTGTCCTTTACAACATCAATGCCAAGATGAAACCTTTCTCCAAGCTTGGAATGCAAAAACTCTGCAGCTGCTCTGCGCTGCACAGCATCTTTTGGCTCTAATAACTCTGCAACATTGGTTCCATCTCCTTTCTTCTTCTTAATCTTCTTCAAGTGCAGCAAAGTTTCATTGCCACTGACTTCGTTGAATTCCTTAAGACTGGGGCGGCCATCCTCATCATCATCATCATACCTGCCACCAGTACCAGTCGACCTATTTGAGATTTTGTTGGTGTGGCTAGCATCGTCATCATCATAAATCCCTGGATTGATGATCTTGTTGTCAGAGACATTTGTCGGAGGCGTTTTCAATCTTGGCAAGGAAGCAGAGCTTGATTCAATTCCAGAGGAGCTAGGTGGCGATGGTTTTTTGCCGCCAATACCTACTGATTTCTGTTGAGGGACAACACTGGAATAATACTGGTCAAATGTGTTGTTGTTGCTCGAGCTAATCTTTCCTCGAGGAGATTCCAAACCGGGAGTCCTGCTGATGTGATACCCGACGACACGATCCGGCTGCTGCCGAATTATGTCAGTCACTCCTCTAAAACTCCCTACTCCGCTACCATACTTCTGCACCAACAGATCTTCACACCCGGTCTCCTCTGCAGCAGGCTTCTTCTTCACGCGTAGGTTTTGAAAGAGGGGAGGGGGTTCCGTGACATGCTGCTGATGATGGTGATGCTCCTCCTCCCTGGTGGCAAGGATTTCAGCCGCTAAGTTGACATCACAATCAGCATCGTCATAAGCCGCAGCAATAACCTCCAAAGACAACCCCCGAAACGCCGCCATAAGCTCCTTCAACGCCCTCTCTTCCGCATCTTCTTCCACGATTTGCTGCACCACGGGTGATGGCTCACAGCTCGTGTTCTGCTGCTTGGACACCACAGCATACCCTTGCTGGAACGTCTGCTGCTCCATCATCCAAGGGAAAGTCCTCATTGAAGTAGTATAAAACGAGGCACTAGATAACATTAAATTCACTCTCAAATCACTACGGCCGGAAGTTGATCCACAGATTTTCCGAGACGGCGAAATCTCCAGCGACAAAGAGCAGAGGAGGACATCAGCTTCACTGGAAGAAAAAGGGGTTCAAATCACGACGGCCAACACACAACTGACTGCTGCTTGAAAACCTAGCAAACACTCTTCACAAACGGCACAAGACGAGAGAGAAGGGAAGAGAAAGACATCGTTCTCCGCTTCCTTTAGTCTTGTGGGAAAACGCGTGCGAGAGAGACAGACGCGGAAAGGACGGACGGGCGATTGTGTCAGGCTCGGCTTTGATGATTCAGTCCAGTCGTCGTCCCCAGTGTTGTTTTTTCTAATGAATTTTTTTTGTTTATTCTCAAAATGGCCATTCAATTCATAGTAGGAAGGATGTAGAAAAACTATGTGGCGATCATCCCTCCCTAGGAAGATTTAGCCAAATTTGGCTACCGATAAACCACCCAGTACCAATCATTTACTCATCCTTCTTATCTTTTTCGTTATATGAAAATCTTTCCACACATCTTTTTATTTTAACCAGAAGTCCCCAAAACCAAATATTGAAATCTTTCTTTGACCATTTTTCTTTCACACCCTCCACCCCTCACTTCTGGTGATTGAAAACTCTCGAAATCACTTCATTTTCGACAATTTTGGCGAAACTTCGTCAAAATAATTGCTTGTTATAAAAAGGCTACAGTGAACAAAGATGGGCCCAGAGTGAACCACATCCACCAGTGCAGCAGCATGAGGGATGGATGGGTAGTGGAGGGCCGTCAGGAAACAGCTTTCTGTCAGATTCCAGTTCCCTAGCTAACCATGGTGATTACCTCAGTTACTTTTT
>Ga0116228_10001469_pt1 | contig 19616 bp, 14 predicted proteins | sample S1TSphfallax_2_FD_89694 | JGI IMG/M metagenome (GOLD analysis project Ga0116228, IMG submission 89694) | Host-associated microbial communities from peat moss isolated from Minnesota, USA - S1T2_Fc - Sphagnum fallax MG | ecosystem: Host-associated > Plants > Peat moss > Unclassified | place... | reverse complement strand
TTCCGCCGCGGCTCCCGGTAACGCGAACCTCGATACGTTCGGTGTCGCGGTGAATCTTCGTTCGGGACAACCCGTGGTGGTCGCCCCCCGCGTGAAGCTGTTCGCCAAGGATGCGGCCACGGCCCGTGCGTTGGCGAAGAAGACCGGTGGCGACATCGTGCAGGTCTCCGACGTGGATGGCAGCGCGCTGATCCGCTATGCCTCCGTCGGTGATGCACAGACGGCACTGGGTAGCATCAAGGGAGCGAAGGGCGTGGAAGATGCGCAGCTGGACGTGATCGAGAACTTCCGCGAAAAGCAGTAAGCGTTGCCCGGAAGAGGCGGGAAGCATCCCGCCTCTTCCGCAAGAAATAGCGATTGGTTTGACGATATCCGCATCATGTGGACGATTCACGCATGTGCTTCGTCAGTAGTTACGCAAGTCTTGTCGTCGCGTTGATTGTTATATTATAACCGAGTGGCATCGGGGCCTTCCCCATTCCACAGGGCACTGCTTTGAATCCGTCCACGTTGTTCCGCCGCCGCCTGATGGTGGCCGCGCTTTCCGTCGTCCTCGCATCCCCCGTTTTCGCGGCACCCCCGGTCAAGGGCGCCTACGCCGACCTGCCCAGCGAAACGCCCGCGCATTTCACGCCCACGCATGACGGCTACGAGTACGACGTTCGCGACGTCATGATCCCCGTGCGCGATGGTGTGAAGCTGCATACCGTTATCGTCGTGCCCAGGGGCGCGAAGAACGCAGGCATCCTGTTCACCCGTACGCCGTACAACGCCAGCGCGATGACCAGCGGCGTGGCGAGCGGTCATCTCGACGCCGCGCTCAGCCACGACGACCTTGCCACGCATGTGCTGATCGAAGACGGCTATATCCGCGTGGTGCAGGACATCCGCGGCAAGTATGGTTCCGAAGGCGATTACGTGATGAATCGCCCGCTTCACGGGCCACTGAACCCGACGCCGGTGGACGATTCCACCGATGCCTACGACACGATCGACTGGCTGGTGAAGCACGTGCCCGAGTCCAACGGGCGCGTGGCCATCATGGGTATCTCCTACGACGGTTTCGAGCCGCTGATGGCGATCGTGCATCCGCATCCGGCACTGAAGGCCTCGGTGCCAATGAACCCCATGGTCGATGGCTGGCGGGGTGACGACTGGTTTCACAACGGCGCCTTCCGCCAGCAGAACCTGATGTACATCTACCAGCAGTCGGCATCACGCAAGAACGGCGAATCGTGGTGGACGAATTACGCCGACGATTACCAGATGTTCCTCGATGCCGGTTCGGCCGGTGCGCTGGCGAAGCGCTATGGGATGGAACAGCTGGGCTTCTGGAACAAGATCGTGCAGCACCCGGCGTACGACAGTTTCTGGTCGCAGCAGGCCGTGGACAAGATCCTCGCGCATGAACCGGTCAGCGTGCCCACGATGCTGGTGGCGAGCCTGTGGGACCAGGAAGACATCTATGGCGCCTTTGCCGTCTACAACGCAATGAAGGACCACGATACGGATCATCGCCTGTTCCTCACGGCAGGCCCGTGGTTTCACGGTCAGGAGATCCGCGACGGCAGCAGCCTGGGTGCCGTGCGCTTCGGCAGCGATACCAGCCTGTACTTCCGCGAGCACATCCTGCGGCCGTTCCTGGCGCATTACCTGAAGGATGCACCGGCAACGGTGGCCCAGGTCAATGCTTTCGTCACCGGCGACAACCGCTGGGAGAGTGGTTCGACGTGGCCGCTGGCTGCCACGTCGCCGGTTCGCCTGCTGCCCGACGCCGGTGGTCATCTCGATATCGGCGGTGGTCCGGCGGCCACCGGTTCCGACAGCTATGTGTCCGATCCCGCGCACCCGGTGCCTTACCGGCAGCGTCCCGTGGGGCCGATCCAGGGGCCGTCGTGGCAGCACTGGCTTACCGATGACCAGCGCGAGGCTTCGTCGCGGCCTGATGTGCTTACCTATACGAGCCCGGTACTGCACGAGCCGTTGCGCATCAACGGCGCACCTAAAGTGCACCTGGTCGCGAGTACCAGCGGCACGGACAGCGACTGGGTGGTGAAGCTCATCGACGTGTACCCGGACCAGGTAGGCGAGCAGCCGGAGATGGGCGGTTATCAGCTGGGCATCGGCATGGATATCTTCCGTGGTCGTTATCGCACGGGCTTCGACAAGCCGCAGCCGCTGGCATCCGGCGTGGCATTGCCGTACGACTTCAGCCTGCCGAACGTGAACCACGTCTTCCTGCCCGGTCACCGCATCATGGTGCAGGTCCAGTCGAGCTGGTTCCCGCTGTACGACCGCAATCCGCAGAAGTTCGTGCCGAACATCTTCCTGGCCAGCCCCGGCGATTACCAGTCCGCCACGCAACAGGTATTCCGCGGCGGCGAAGATCCCACCTACATCGAAATCCCCACAATCAAAACGCAATAACCCTGTAGGAGCGCGCCTCGCGCGCGACCGGTTGTCGCGAACATCATCATCGTTTCGACACCACCGGTCGCGCGCAAGCACGCTCCTACAACCCGCGGTGCATTTGTAGGAGCGCGCCTCGCGCGCGACCGGTTGTCGCGAACATCATCATCGTTTCGACACTACCTGTCGCGCGCAGGCGCGCTCCTACAATGGGGGGCGGCGGAGGAGGTGGCGGATGATGAGGATCAGGGGGACTGCCACGAGCAGCACGGCGGGCAGGCGCAGTACTTCGGGGCCGAGCAGGGCCACGCCCAGCCCCGTGAGCGTCGTGACGGCGCACCAGGCGGGTCCGCCTCTCAGAGGGCTCATGCGCTGATCTCCTTGCGGCCGCGGCGCTTGCCGATCCAGATGACCAGGCCACTGACCAGCACCATGATGGTCACCAGGTCCATCAGGGCCCAGAGCACCTTCAGCGTCAGCCCGCCGTAGTTGCCAAAATGGAAGGGACGCGAGAGCTCAAGCGTGCGCAGATACCAGGGTAGTTCGGCGCGGGCATCGATGGTGCAGGTATCGGCGCTGACCAGTACGGCGCTGAGCAGCTCTTTCGTCACCAGCGTATCGCCATGCGACCACACCAGGTAATGAAAGGGATGATGCGCACGCTCGCTCGGGAATAACACGCTGGTGCGGCGGCCAGCAGGGGTGCCGGCATCCGCCACCGCCAGCGCGCGTTCCGGTGTGCAGGCATTGCCCTGGGCCACCGAACGCCCTGTGCCGGCCAGCATGGCCTGCAGGTCGCGCGCCTGCCAGACCGCAAAGAGCGGGCGCTCCAGGGTGTTGATCACGCCGGTTATACCGACTACCGCCATCCAGGCCAGTGTGGCGATGCCGAGCAGGTTATGCAGGTCGAGCCATCCGGCACGCCGGTTGCGCGCCATGCGTACGGTGCCAAACGCGAGCCGGTGCATGAAGGGCACATACAACACCACGCCCGTCACGAGGGCCGCCACGAACAATAATCCCATCACGGTCAGCACGAAGGTGCCTGGAAGACCCGCAACAAGACTGTTGTGGATGGTGAGCATCACATCAAGAAATTCGACGCGGCGCCGGCCGTGCTCCATCGGATCGTCCAGCAGGACGCCGGTAACCGGATGGAACTTAAGCCAATGATTGCTCTCCTGTGCCGTTCCCTGATGAGCCAGCATGCCGACCGTGACGACGGCCTCGTCGTCGGGAAAGCTCAGGAACGAAAAGCCGTCGTCCGGGTAGCGTTCTTTCGCCCGCTCCAGGATCGCCGTGATCGGTACCTCCGGGGCGACATTGTCGACCCCGGCAGCGACTGGTGATGGGTGCAGCCAGTCGTCCAGTTCGTCGTGGAAGACGAGGGGCAGGCCCGTGATGCACAGGATCAGCAGGAACAGCGTACACACGAGGCTGGACCACGTGTGCACCCATTGCCAGCGCCTGAGGGAGCGTCCGTTGGCCATGGTCAGGTCAGAGCGTCTTGCGCAGCGTGAGCATCGTGCTGCGCGGATCGCCATAGATGCCGAAGTAAGAGGCCGGCACGCGGGCGAAGTAGCTCTTGTCGAAGACATTGTTCACAGTGAGCGTGAGCAGCCACGACGGATTGAACTGGTAGCCCACCTGCGCATCGAACACCGAGTACCCCTGCTGCGTGATCGTGCCACGCGACGTGCTGCTGACGGCGCGCGCACCACCACCGACACGGAAACCGTCCAGTGCGCCACCGGTGAAGCGGTAGGTGGTCCACAGCTTGAAGGTCTTCTTGGGTTCTTCCGTGTCGAGGATGCTGGCGATGCCGTTGGTGTTGTCCTTCACCGTGGTCAGCAGGTAGGTGTACCCGGCATAGATGTCCCAGCCCGGCAGGGGGCGGCCGTTGATCTCCGCTTCCCAGCCCTGGCTCTGCGCGCGACCGGCCGAAATGAAGTAGGTGATGTGCTCGGGATCATTGACCGCCCGGTTCTCGTCACGCACGCGGAACGCGGCGATCGAGCCGGTGAACATGCCATCGAGGAAGGCACCCTTCAGGCCCACTTCGTACTGCTTGCCCGTACGGGGCTTCAACGTGCCGCCGCCATAACGCAGGTTGTTCTGCGGCACGAAGATGCTGGTGTAGCTGGCATAGGCCGACAGGTTCTTGTTGATGTCGTAAACCAGGCCCAGGTAGGGGGCTGCCTTGTGATCCACGCCGGGATCGTTCTGCCAGCTGCCAAGGTAGGGGTAACCGCCCTGGTTGCGGTTGCGATACCAGGTGAAGTGGCTGCCTACCAGTACGCTGAGGTCTTCAACCGGATGAAGACGGACTTCGCCATAGGCGCCGTACTGCTTGGTCAACGACTTGTCGTGCGAGTCATAGGCGATGTCGGGACGCGGAATGTCCGGGAGATTCAGCACATCAACGCGTGTGGGCAGCGTTTCATTGCCGCTGTAGCCGTCCTGGCGCTTCTGCGCGTAGTCGAGGCCGAAGGTGGTATCGGTCGGCATGCCGAACAGGTCGAACTGACCGGAGACGCTGGCGTCTACGCCGGTCCAGTCGAGATTCGTCTCCTGCCGCTGCAGCAGGTAATTGCCCATGTTGCCGTTGGGCAGGATCAGGCCACTGATGTAGCCATAGAGCGAATGATCACTGCTGGAACGGCGGTCGATAGCCACCTTGGCCTGCCACGTATCGGAAAACGCATGGCGCAGTTCCGCGTACAGGTCATTCATGTGCGGCTCGTCCGTGCTCCAGTTCGTGCCGTAGAACTGGGAACGGGGCGCGTCCAGCGCCTTGCCGTGCGGGGGCACCGCGAGCACGGACTGGCCCCAGTCCAGCGGGCTGTGGTCTTCACGCTGCGCGGCCGCCGACAGCGTGAGCACCGTATCCGGCGACAGGTCGAAGTCGACGATGCCGTAGAGCATCTGGTGCGAGGAATGGGCCTTGTCGTAGAAGTAATCGGTGTCCTGTGCCGACACTACGGCGCGACCACGGATCGAGCCGGATTCATTGAGGCGGTCCGTGATGTCCAGGTTGCCCATGAAATTGTTCCACGAGCCGGCCGAGATGGAACCCAGCAGCGAGTACGTGTCGCCGGGACGCTTGCGCAACAGGTTCACCGTGCCGCCCGGGCTGCCCTGGCCTTGCAGGATGCCGGCCGGCCCGCGGAAGATTTCGATGGCCTCGTACATGTTGAGGTCGAACTGCGACTGGTACTGAAGACCGTTGTTCGCGGGAATGCCATCGAACTGCACATCGGGCTGGTAACCGCGCGCCTGGAAATACGAGGTGCCCATGCCGTAGGGCACGGCGGTGATGCCCGTGGAACGGTTCAGCGCCTCGGCCACGGTCACCATGTTCTGGTCGTCCATGCGTTGGCGGGTCACGACGGACACCGAACTGGGGATTTCGCGCGGATCGGTCGGCAGCTTGCCGAACTGGATCTGCTGCGCGGCATAGCCGGAAGACGTGGCGCGCACGTCCACGGCATCGAGGTTCTCGACGCGGCCGTGTGCGGTACCGCGCTGGCGGACCGGTACCTGGGTGGGGGCTGCGGCCGGCGCCCCCAGGGTGGTGCCGCGCTCGATGCGGACCGAGCCGTCGGATTCCACGCGGGCGACCAGCGGCGAACCGGCCAGCAGGCGGTCGAGGGCCTGCGACGGCTCATAGCTGCCGTCGAGTGCGGGTGCCTGGAGCGAGCGGGTCAGCGACGCGTCGTAAAGCAGGTTGAGGTTGCTCTGCTCGGCAAAGCGGTTGAGGGCCTGGGTCATCGTGCCGGCGGGGATATGGAACTCGGCGGTGCGCTGGGCAGCCCCTGCGGCACAGACACCGTTTGCGCCCAGGGCCAGGGCGGCGGCAATGGCCAGGCTCATGCCGCGGCGGAAAAGAGGCGAGGCAAGGGGGTGTCGACGGGACGAAACGGGCATTCGGGGGGATCCGGGAAGTGAGACTCATTCCTATGACGGGCGAGCCATCGAAAAGAGGATGTCCCGGTTACACGTCGATGGTGACGATGTCTCCGGGCCACTGATGCAGCCGCAAGTGGAGGCTGCGCTCGATGGCGCGCAGGGCGTCCATGGGCCTTGAGGCATCGAAGACGCCGCTGACCCGGCGACGGCCGGCACCGGCATCGACGATGACGATGCGGCCGGGGTAATAACGCTGGAGTTCGTCCACGACGTCGGTCAGGGGCAGGTCTTCGAAGATGAGGCGCCCGCGCGTCCAGGCCGTAAGCGAGTCGATATCGGCCGTGGAGGCCCGGCTGGGCAGGCCGTCGGCGTCGATGACCAGGCTTTCCCCGGCGCTGGCCGTACTGGTCTGGCCGGCACTGCTGACGCTGACGCTGCCCTGGCTCACGCTGACTTCGGTTTCGTCACTACGCGAGTCCACCTGGAAGACGGTGCCGATATCCACCACCTCGGCCCCGTGGACGCGCAGATGGAACGGCCGGGGATCGGCATGGCCGACGTCGACCTGGACCCGGCCCTTGAGCAGCTCGACCACCCGGTGGCCCGCGTCGTCATGAAAGGCCACGGCGGTGCGTGCATCCAGCTTCAGCGTGCTGCCGCCGGCCAGGTTCACGGAGCGGCTTTCGCCCGTGCCCGTATGCATATCGGCCCGGAGCCAGATACCCAGATCCTGGCGGAATACCACACCCGTGCCGAAGACGAAGGCGATGGCTGCCGCCGCGGCGGCAGCCAGCAGCTGCCTGCGACGGTGACGGCCACGCGTACGCAGCGCCGCATGCGCCTTTCCACGCCGCCGCACGCCTGCCACGGTGGCGGCGCCATCCAGCTCCGACCACAGCAACAGCGCCCGCTGAAGGGCGGCAGCGTGGGCTGGGTCAGCCGCGAGCCATGCGTCGAGCCGGGCGTTCTCCGCATCGGTCAGGTCGTTGACGTCGATCCGGATGGCCCATTCGGCCGCCACTTCACGCAGGGCTTCCGCGGCATCCTTGCGGCGCGCGTGCATCATCTTTCCAGTTCTTCCAGGCGGGCCTGACAGTGTACCAGCGCCTTGCGCAGATGCTTCTCGACCATGTTGCGGCTGATACCGAGGTGCCCGGCGATATCGTCCGGATGCAGCAGGTCGACCTTGCGCAGCAGGAAGACTTCCCGGCACCGCGGCGGCAACTCGTCGACGATGGACGCCAGCAGGGCCAGTCGCTGCTGGCCCATCACCCGCCGCTCGCCACCGGGAGAGGAATCGGCCACCTGCTCGGGCAACTGGCCACTATCGACGTGACGCTCGCGGACCTCGCGTTCGCGCAGCAGATCGATGGACAGGTTCCGCGTCATCCTGTGCAGGAAGGCGAGGGGATTGGCCACGCTCCCCGTATCGCCCATGGCGGCGACCTTCAGGTAGGCGTCCTGCACGACGTCGGCCGCGCAGTCACGCGAACGGAGCACCCGGGCGGCGGCCATGAGCAGAGAGTGGTAATGCGTCTGGAGCGCATCGACCAGCGGCGACCGGTGCGGAGATGTCGGAAGGTGGCTCATCGCCGGCACGAAGGAAAAGAGGCGTCATTAACGCGAATCATTCGCATTGTAGGGTCGAAGACCCTTTGCCTCAAGGCCAGGGATCACCAGCGATAAGCCACTCTCGTATACAGATAGCGACCGCTGTAGCCGAATGGCGAGTAATCCGGATAAGGCCACGTGCCGCCTACGGCACCATCGCTGCCGGCGCGGTACTTCTGCGGATACACGTTGGTGAGGTTGTCCACGCCTGCCGTGAACGACCAGCCTGCCACCGCATAGCTCGCCGACAGGTCGAGCAGCCAGCGTGCCGGGAAGATCTGGTCGTAGCCGGGATTGCTTACCGGGTCCTGGTTGACCCGGAACTGGCCGTAACGCGTGAGCCCGCCATGAAGGCTCCAGCCGGCCAGCCCGTAGTCGGCTCCAAGCACGATCTTGTCCCTGGGCGCGCCGTCGGTGATGTAGCCCTGTGCGATGTGGCCGACGCGCACCAGCTCCAGGCCGTTCTGCGCCAGCTGCGGCGGATTGGCGGCGACCGAGAGGATCGACGTATGGTTCCGGCTGTACGCGGCACTCAGCTGGAGGTTGCCTGCGCTGCCGAAGTCGAAACGATAGCCGCTGCTGAGATCGACACCCCGGGTGCGGGTCTTCAGCGCGTTGGTGAAGTAGCTGCCGCCCTGGATGCCGGGGAAGCCGTGGTTGTCGAGATACGCTCGCACATCGTCGCCCACCAGGTTTTCCGAGGGGACGATGCGGTTGCCAATGGTGATCTGGTAGATGTCGAGCGACACCGTCCACGCGCCGGGGGCATACACGGCTCCCAGGGTGTAGTTGTGCGATTTCTCAGCCTTCAGCGGCTCCGCGCCAAGCGCCTGCGCCACCGGGTTGTTCACCGCGAAGTTGCGTATCTGCGTCGGCACGCCGCCGATGACATTGGTCGAGGTGGTCGAATAGAACTGCTGGGGCAGGGAAGGGGCACGGAAGCCGGTGGCTGCAGTACCGCGCAAGGCAAAGGTATCGGTGAAGTCATACCTCGCGGAGAGCGTGCCCGAGGTGGTCTTGCCGAAATCCGTATAGTCCTCGTGGCGTATCGCGAGCGAACCGCTCAGCTTGTCGGTGATCTGGTTTTCCAGGCTGATGTACTCGGCCACGTCATGCCGGCCGTGATAACCCGCGTCACCCGGCTGGAACCCCGGAAAACCCTGCGATCCCGTGCCGACATACGAGGCCGGCTCGCCTGCCGCGATGCGATAACCCTGGTAGAGGTATTCCACGCCGAAGGCGAGGGTCAACGGGTTCGTGAGCCAGCTGACGGAAAGGTCCTTTGCAATATCGACATCGACGGCCTTCTGCGTTGCCACGAGGCGGCCCGCATCGAAGCGCGTGGGGCTGGCGGCGCCCAGGTCCACGTTGAGCGTGTGCGTGGGGTCGATGCTCACGCGGCTGCGTCCGTAGTTACCGCTTATGTCCCAGCGCCAACCGCCATCGGTGGTACCGCGCAAGCCGGCAACCACCGCGCTATCGATGGAACGCACGTCATTGAGGGGCAGGTAGCCATAGGGGTAGATGGAGGGAATGTTGCGGCTGCTGTTGTACGTGCGGAACAGCGCAGGCGACGTGCCCTCGCGACTGCTGGTGCTGGCGAAGGCGTAGAAGTCGACGTTGTGTGCCACGGCGTACTGCACGTTGAGCAGCGCCTGATGGGTACGGATATCCGGTTCGCCGATGCGCTGCGTCTTCTGCCCATAGACCGGCGACGTGGGGTCCCGGTCATCGCGGCCGCCTCGATCGGTGGTATCCGCATGCCCCTGCACCACGCTTAGCCTTGCCCAGCCCTTGTCGCCACCCAGTGGCACGCCGATGCTCGCATCGCCCTGCCACTGCCTGCCATCGCCCGCGCTGTAGCGGCCGGCGGTGATGCTGGCCTCGTTGCTGCCCGGCGTAGCTGCGCCTTTCAAAACAATATTGATCACGCCGGCGATGGCATCGGAGCCGTACTGGGCCGAGGCCCCGTCGCGCAGCACTTCGATATGGTCGATGGCCGACACGGGAATCGCATTGAGATCGGCTGGCGCGGAACCACGACCCAGCGCACCTTGAAGATTCAGCAGGGCGCCGGTGTGCCAGCGCTTGCCATTGACCAGCACGAGGGTTTCATCGGGCGAGAGCCCGCGCAGCGCGGCAGGCCGCACGATGCCCGAACCGTCGTTACCGGGTGCACGGGGAAAGTTAAGCGAGGGCACGAGGCGCGACAGGACGGCCCCCAGCTGGGTATCGCCCGATGACTGGAGGTCCTGGGCAGTCACGATGTCGATGGGCGAGAGCGAACTGCTCTGGCTGCGGTTGACCGAACGCGTACCGGTCACCACGACCGTCTGCAGGCGCGTCGGTTCCTTGTCGGGCGCCTCGTCGGCATGGCTTGCGCCTGCCGCGAGTGCAATCAGGATCGAAACGACGAGGCGGGAACGCCCCGCGTGAGAGGTCCTCATGGGCAATATCATTGGCAACAGGGAAGCGTTCGCGACCGGAGGCCACGTTGCGCGAAAGAAAGGCGTGGGCCGGGCAGGTGCCGGCCGGAAACTCAGTGCATCAGCGACGACAACAGCACGATGCACCGCTGGCGAGAGCGATGGATGCGTGCAGTGCGGGGGCGTGCTGAAGACTCATCGAGGGAGGTGGTCCATGTGAACATAAGGACGTATGGACGTCCGAACGCCATGCTGGTGCATGAAGCGCTTCGTGTCAAATTGCGCCTGTCCGATGCGGGCGCCCGGATACGCTCAGGTGGTCATGGCCACGCCGCGACGGCGCAGCATGTGGCCTGCCTGCACGAAGGTGTAGCCCTTGTGGCGCAAGGGATGCACCAGTTCGTTCAGTATCTCCACGATGGATGCCCGGCTGGTATCGCCATCGTCTCCGTCATGCAGCAGGACGATGGCGCCCGGATGCAGCTTTCGTGTGATTTCACCGACCACGCGGGAAACATGGCCCGGCGCCTCGGGGTCGGCCCAGTCCTGCGGATCGACCGACCACCCGACCAGCGTAAGCCCCTCGCTGGCCAGCCACTCCACCTGCGCAGGTGATATCTCGCCATATGGCGGCCGGAACAACGTCACTTCCGATCCCGTGATGTCTTCGAGCGCGCGGATCGATGGCAATACCTGGGTGCGTGCGAAAACCTCCGCCGAGAGCTGGCGCAGGTCGAGATGCGAATACCCATGGCTGCCCACCTCATGCCCTCCCGCCACGATGGCGCGCACCATGTCCGGGCGGTGCAGGGCGGCCTCGCCCAGGCAGAAGAACGTTGCGGTGACGCCAAGCTGGTCCAGCGCTTCCAGTACGGCGGGCGTCACCACGCCAGGGCCGTCGTCGAAGGTCAGGCACAGATGCGGATCATCCGCGAGACCGCGCCCCAGATAGACCTGAGGCCATGCGGCAAGGAAGGCGTGGTAGTCCATGGATGCTTATCGTGTCAGCCAGGATTTGCGGTGCCCGGTGATTTCGTCGAACAGGCCGATAAGATTGGCCGGCAGTAGCAGCGTATCGATGCATGTGTTGTATATCGATACCAGTACGATATCGAACCAGCGCAATTGCAGGCGATCGCGCGCCTGCACGCAGGCTACCCCATTCAGCACGGCCATGAGCAGCCAGTTGGCAAAAGCCAGGTCCAGAAGCAGCGGGCTGCGGTAGATCCATGCACCCGCGATGCTGAGCAGCAGGGTAGGCAGCAAGGCCGATTGTGCCCACAACAGCCACCAGGGCAGCATCTTCACGGTGTTGGACCAGGAAATGCCCCAGGCCACGCGGAACGACTCCAGCCGCCCGCGCGCCCAGCGACGGCGCTGGCGGAACAAGCCGAACAGCGTGGACGGACAGACCGTATACGCGATGGCCTCCGGCGCATATCCGATGGTGTAGCCGTGAGCGAGTGCGCGCCAGGTCCAGGAGATGTCCTCCACCAGCCACTCGCCCCAGCCGCCCAGCTCGCGGATAACCGACGTCTTGTGCAACGAGAATGCACCGGCCACCACGTTGACCATGCCGACGCGGCTTTGCACGTAGCGGATGATCGCCAGCGCGCCCACGTGCTCGTAAAACTGGAGACGATGCAGCCAGGAGGTGTCCCGCCCGTCGGGCACGATAAGCCCGCAGGCAGCGGCATGCGTCGGCGAGGAGTACAGCTCTTCCACCGCGATACGCAGTGCGTGGGGCATGATCACCGTATCGCTGTCGATCACCGTGACCACGTCGGAATCCGGCGATAGCCGGGGCAGCGCGGCATCCAGCGCCAGCCCCTTCGCGCCGCCGTTCTTCTCCAGTGTCACCAGCACATAGTGCTTGTCGCGCGTACATCGAAGCCATTCGGTGAGCATTGTCGGCGTCGAATTGCTCGAACCGTCGTCGATCAGGATCACTTCGAGCCGGCCGGGGTAATCCGCCGCCTCGATGGCTTCCAGCGTGCGCAGGAAGGACGGCTCGGGCTCGTTATAGAAGGGCACGAGGATGGAAACGAACGGATACTCGGCCAGCCGCGTCTCGACTCGCGTGGGCCGCAGTCGCCTCGCCAGGTAAAGCCCCAGCATGACGACCGTGCACAGGAACAGCAGCAACGTCGAGAAACCGATCAATCCGAGCAACACCGGCAAGCTGATCATAAAGCCCCTCATACCCAGCCACAGTCCGGTCGTGGATACCGGATGGCATTTCCATGGAGCGGGCGCACGCCGGTGGCTGGCGTGTCCATGGCCCGCGAAGCGATGACAACGATGTCAAAGCGCGTGCAACGGGGTCGGATATTCGGGGTCCAGACCTTCGGAAACTGTGAAAGCGGACACGTTTTTGTCGGACAGGGTGCATTCTTGCCGAAATTGCACTTTCAGCGACTCAGCGCGCCCTACAGTACGAAACGGCGTCCTCCAACGGTTCGCGGCCCTTGCATGGATGCATGTTTCCCATCCCGCCCCTCGCCGCGGAGGCATCTACCGTGAACGAATCGCACGCTGCATCTACGCCCATCCCGGGCACCGTTTTCAGGCCACGTTTTGACATCGGTGTCAGTACCACGGACTGCGGCCATGAACCGGGCGTGGAGCGCTACGACGCTGCGGCGGATGCCATCTCCTGGCCTCTGGTGGATTACTCGGCCTGCGAGCCGACCCTCGACCAGGAGGCCATCAACCGCTGGCTCGATGGGGCGGAACTGCGTGGCAAATCGATCCTGCATATCGGCGCGGGCAATTCCTCCGTGGCACAACTGGTCGCCGGACGGGCAGCACGCATCGTGGGTGTGACGGTAGCGGTCAATGAACTGCTGCACGGCGAACGCCTCGATCTTCCCGGCTACACACTGCAACTGCTCAACAAGCATGGTGCACCGTTCGCCGACGCTTTCCGTACCAGCCGTTTCGACTACGTCATCGACAACAACCTCGCCAGCTTCGCCTGTTGCCAGAGGCACTTCGAGCGCTATTTCGAGACGATTGCCGGCCTGCTCGCCGAGGATGGCCTCGTGATTACGCATTGGACGGGCATGCAATGGGTGCTCGATGTAGGCGTCGATGATGTCGAGGCCGCATGGCGTCTGGACGAAGCCAAGCTGACCACGATTGCCGCATCCTACGGTCTGGATGTGATCCGCCAGGGTGACCTGTACTTCCTGCGTCGCAGCGCATAAGACGTGGCCCGGGGCAGGGGCGGCTCGATGGCAGGCCGCAGCATCATGCGCGGCCTGCGCCTGCTTCGCATCGGGTATCGCGAGCCCCGGCTCGGCTTGCTGATGCTCGATAACCTGGTGACCACGCTCGGCGCAAGTTTCACCTTGCTGGCACTGCCATTCCTTGTCATGCGCCTGAGCGGACGCGCCCTGGACCTGGGTGTCACCGCTGCGGTCGAGGCCGTGCCCAGCCTCTGCCTGCTGTTGTTCTTTCCGCACCTCCTGGACCGGCTTCAGCCCCTGCGTGTGCTGCTGACCTGCAGGCTTCTCTTCGTGGCCAGCAATGCCATGGTGTGCGTGCTGACCTTCATGGGGATGATGTCCATCGGCATGATCTATGTCACGGCGCTGCTTGGAGGCATCGTCTGGGCCGTGGCGTATCCTGCGGGCCGCGCAGTCTTTCCGATGTATGTGCGTCGCACCCTCGTGCCTGCCGGAAACGCGGTACTGGCGCTGATATCGGGCGTAGCCACCGTCATGCTGCCGTTGCTGGCAGGTTCCGTCGTATTGGGTTCCCAGGGTACGCAGGGGCTTTCCGTCGCCTTTGGCATCGATGCGCTGTGCGTGGCCTTGTCGATCCCCATGCTCGTCGCGGTAGGACGACGCGGTGCGATCCGGTTACCGGCTCCGCAACAAGCGCCATCGCTGGATACTGGCGGAACTCGCATTCCTCGCCGCTTCTATGCGTACGTTCTGGTCAGCTCGGTACTGGTGTTCGGCCCGGTGCAGGTACTGCTGCCGATCATGCTCGTGCAACGGAATGATCCACGCTACCTGTTGGTGTACGTTGCACAGTTCGCGGGCATCGGCCTCGCATCGATGCTTTCAACTGCCACTCACGCGGATATGCGCGGTGTCATCCGTCGCATTATCGGCTGTTGGACCGTAGCGGTATCGGGCTACGTATTGCTGTTCGCCGGCACGGGCCTGGCGACCGTGCTGCCTGCTTTCTTTCTGCTGGCTGCCGCATCGAATGTTTATGGCATCCAGTCGCAGTCCTGGTTGCAGATGACGGCTGCATCGCAACACATCGGGCAGGAAATGACCTGGCTCTCGGCCGTGACGCTAGGCGCCGTTCCCATCGCCGCGTTATGCACCGGAGCGCTGGTGGATACACTGCAACCCGCCATGGCGGCAGGCGCGATTGCACTGGCGATCCTTGTGGCAATTGTGTTGAGTGGATTGCGGCGCTCCGTCCAGGTGCGCCCACTGGCCTGAGCTATGCCAACGCGGGAACCGCAAGCGGTTCCCGCGACATAAGGCTTTCACCTTGATGGATCAGCGTTCGCGACCGCCACCGCCGTGGCCGTCACGCCACTCACCACCGCGGAAGTTGGGCATCCGGTCGAAATGCTCCTCCGGTCGCGGGCGGTCGTGCGGGCCGGGCAACGGGCCGCGATAGCCACGACGGGGATCGAAACGCGGATCGATGTGTCCGCGGAAGCCGGCCGGCCCGTGGAACCAGGGCCCCGCACCGATGAACACGCCGCCCAGGAACCATTCCGGACCGTAGTAGCCGTAAGGTGCGCACGGGTAGGGTGCGTAGTCGTAATAGCCGTAGGGGCAGATGGGCGCCGGACCGATATTGACGCCGGCATCCACATAGACCTGCGCGTGCGCTGCGGCCGTGCCTGCCGAGCAGGCGACGAAGGCGGCGGTCAGAGCGATCGAACGAAGCATGTTCATGGCATCACCCGCGAAATCGTGCGAATTGGCTGGCTGCCAGGCTGGCACGAGCGGCCTGGTACCTGGACGCAAAAACGGCTGCGGGCGCCCTGGGTTTACGAGCGTGCCGCTTTACGGTCAGCCACCGTATGGAATCGGCAGGTCAACCAGCCGGCGAAGCGCGTCGTTGTAGCGGCGACCCCGCACGAAAGGTAACGATCATGCCGAATCGATCCATCAACCCTCTCGCCGAGGGCACCTGCCGGATGATATGCACCATTTCGGCGGCGATGGTGGGTGTCTGCCTCACGGGTATCAGCCTGCTGCGTGTCGTGATTTCGTATACGCGCACCGACACCATCACCGACGATCTGCTGGCGTTCGACGCCATTCTCTTTCTTATCGCTACGTTGGCCGCCTATTTTGCAATGCGCGTGGATTCGGATATCCGGTTGCACCGTCTTGAGCGCATTGCCGATGTGGCCTTCATCCTCGCCATGGTGATGCTGACCCTGGTGTGCTTTCTCATCACCTACATGGTCACCCTGTGATTTCTTGCGAAAAGAATGAGCGTACAGTGAACACGAAATGTCACGAATAAACGCATGACCGTCTCGTGCGTTCCTTCTGCGTAGCCGGATCGGCCCAACCGAAGGAGTACGACAGATGAGCGACGCGACCGATTCAGTGCGCAGGCCCCGCCGGAAGTGGCACTGGATCCTCGCCATCGTGGTCATCGCCGTGCTCGCGCTCGTGCTGTTTCACCTGTTCGCCAACAGCGGCAAGGGCAGGCAGGGCACGCCCGCCCAGCTGGTGAGCACGGCGAAAGTCTCCGTGGCCGACATGCCCGAGATCCTCAATGAGCTGGGCACCGTCACGCCCGTGGCCACGGTGAACGTGTTGCCCCAGCTCAGCGGCTATCTCACCGACGTGGGCTACAAGGAAGGACAGGATGTCGAGAAGGGCCAGTTCCTCGCCCAGATCGACCCGCGCCAGTACCAGATCCAGAAGCAGCAGGCCGAAGCCCAGCTTGCAAAGGACCAGGCCAATCTCGGCCAGGCGCGCTCGGACCTTGCCCGTTTCACGCAGCTGTTCCAACAGAAATCCATCGCCGAGCAGACCTACGTGGACCAGAAGTTCACGGTGCAGCAGGACGAGGCTGCCGTGAAGGCGGATCAGGCAGCCATCGCACAGGACGACCTGGACCTGGCTTACTGCCATATCGTGGCGCCCGTGGCGGGCAGGGTGGGTCTTCGTCTCGTCGACCCGGGCAACTACGTCACCCAGTCGACCTCACCGGGCATCGTCACCATCACCACGATGAAGCCCACCACCGTGCAGTTCACGGTGCCGCAGAACGAACTGGGCAAGGTGCTTCGCCGCTTCGGCACGAGCGATTCGCTTCCGGTGACGGTGTTCGACAGCGACAACAGCCACCAGATCGCCACGGGCAAGCTCTATGCACTGGGCAACCAGGTGCAGACCAGCACGGGCACCATCAATCTCCGCGCCATGTTCGACAATGACGACGAGGCGCTCTATCCCAACGAGTTCGTCAACGTACGGCTGCTGGTGGATACGCTGAAGCAGGCGGTGGTGGTGCCCACGCCGGCGATCCAGAGCGGTGCCCCTGGCGACTTCGTCTATCTGGTCAATGCCGACCAGACCGTATCGGTGCACAAGGTGACCCTGGGACCGGGCGATGGCACCAACACGGTCATCACCTCCGGGCTTTCAGTGGGGCAGCAAGTGGTGACCGATGGCATGGACCGCCTCACGGACGGCGCGAAGATCCGTGTTGCCGGCACCAGTGCGCATGCCGGTAGTGCGGGAGGCACGGCCCCCGCGCACAGTGGCAGTTCACGGCGGCATGCCTCGTAAGCGCCGCTCATGAACATCTCCCGCCTCTTTATCCTGCGGCCGGTGGCCACGGCTTTGCTGATGCTCGCCCTGGTACTGGTAGGCCTGGTGGCCGTGCGCTTCCTGCCGGTGTCGTCATTGCCGGATGTGGATTACCCGGTGATCCAGGTGCAGACGTTCTATCCCGGCGCCAGTCCGTCGGTGATGGCCAATACCGTCACGGCGCCACTGGAGGTGCAGCTGGGCGAGATTCCCGGCCTTCAGCAGATGACCTCGACCAGTTCGGCCGGCGCGTCGGTGATCACCTTGCAGTTCGACCTGTCACTCAGCCTCGACGTGGCCGAGCAGAACGTTCAGGAGGCCATCAATGCCGCGTCCAGCCTGCTGCCCAGCGGCCTGCCTGCGCCCCCGACCTATGCCAAGGTCAACCCCGCCGATCGTCCGATCCTCACCCTGGCGGTGACGTCGGCATCGATGTCACTGAACCAGATCGAGGACGTGGCCAACAACCGGTTGGGTTCGAAGATTGCCGAGGTACCGGGCGTGGGCCTCGTGGTGCCTGCCGGCGGCAACGTGCCGGCCATTCGTGTCGAGGCCGATCCGAAGAAGCTTGCAGCCTATGGCCTCAACATCGATGACTTGCGTTCGCTGCTGGCCAACGTCAACGTCAGCCAGCCCAAGGGCAATTTTGATGGCCCGAAGCTCGACTACACCATCAACGGCAACGACCAGATTCGCGACCCCAGGGATTACCTCGCCACGGTGATCTCGTACCAGAACGGTGCGCCGGTCTACCTGCGCGACGTGGCGAAGGTGACCCAGTCGGCGCAGAACACCGAGCTGGGCGCATGGTACGGACACCAGCAAGCCATCGTACTCAACGTGCAGCGGCAGCCCGGTGCCAACGTGATCGCCACGGTGGACCAGATCAAGAAGGAACTGCCCGCACTGGAATCCACCCTGCCGGCCGGCATGAAGGTGGACATCGTCTCGGACAGCACGGGCGTGATCCGTTCGTCGGTCTCCGACGCTGCGTTCGAACTCGCACTGGCCGTGGTGCTGGTGGTGCTGGTGATCTTCGTCTTCCTGCGCAACCTGCCGGCCACCATCATCCCCAGCATCTCCGTGCCGGTGTCACTGATCGGCACGCTGGCCGCGATGTACGAGCTGGGCTATTCCATCGACAACCTGTCGTTGATGGCGCTGATCATCGCCACCGGCTTCGTGGTGGACGACTCCATCGTGATGATCGAGAACATCGTCCGCTACCTGGAGGAAGGCAAGACCCCCATGGAAGCCGCGCTGGAAGGCGCAGGGCAGATCGGCTTCACCATCGTGTCGCTGACCGTGTCACTGATCGCCGTGCTGATCCCGCTGCTCTTCATGGGCGGCGTGATCGGCCGCCTGTTCAAGGAGTTCGCGGTCACCCTGGCGGTCACCATCGTGATTTCCGGCATCGTGTCGCTCACCCTGGTGCCCATGCTGTGTGCCCGTATCCTCCGTGCTCAGGCGCAACGGCAGCCCAGCCGCTTCGAACGCATCAGCGAATCCTTGTTCGACCGTCTGCTGGGTTCCTACGAGCGCGGCCTGCGTTTCGTCATGGCGCGACAGACACTGACCCTGCTGGTCTTCCTGGGGACCGTCGCAATCACGCTGGTCCTCTACGTGGTGATCCCCAAGGGCCTGTTCCCCGTGCAGGACGTGGGCGTGATCGAAGGCATCAGCGTGGCCGACAACTCGGTGTCGTATGCCGCGATGGTAGAGCGACAAGCCGCGCTGGCCGATGTGCTGGTGAAAGACCCCGACGTGGCCGGCATCACGTCGTACGTGGGTATCGACGGCACCAACAAGACGCTCAACAATGGTCGTTTCCTCATCGATCTCAAGCCCATCGGGGATCGCTCCGGTACCGCCGCCAGCATTGCGCGACGCCTGCAGAAAGACACCGCCAACGTCGCCGGCATAAGGCTTTTCCTGCAACCGGAGCAGGACCTGACCCTCGATACCACCGTATCGCCCAACCAGTACCAGTTCGTGCTGCGCGGTTCGTCACAGGACGAGCTGGCGAAATACGTACCCGGACTGATGAACCGGATGAAGGGCATCGCCTCGATTACCGACGTGACCAGTGATCTGGCCAACGATGGCCCGGCCGTGGACGTCGAGGTGAACCGCCAGCTGGCGGCGCGCTACGGCATCACGGCCGCCACCATCGACAATGCGCTCTACGATGCCCTGGGCCAGCGCATCGTCTCCACCATCTTCGAGCAGTCCGGACAGTACCGGGTGATCCTCGTGGCGAAGCCCGAGAGCCTGCCCACGGTCGATTCACTGGGCGACATCTACCTGCCGAGCCAGACCGGAAGCAGCGGACAGGTGCCGCTGAAGGGTATTGCGTCCATCCGCATCGTGAAGTCACCCCTGGCGATCAGCCATCTGGCCCAGTTTCCGGCCGTCACGCTTTCGTTCAACCTCGCCCAGGGCGCCT
>Ga0116228_10001468_pt1 | contig 19619 bp, 12 predicted proteins | sample S1TSphfallax_2_FD_89694 | JGI IMG/M metagenome (GOLD analysis project Ga0116228, IMG submission 89694) | Host-associated microbial communities from peat moss isolated from Minnesota, USA - S1T2_Fc - Sphagnum fallax MG | ecosystem: Host-associated > Plants > Peat moss > Unclassified | place... | reverse complement strand
TCATCATGAGGCAACACGTCTTGGCCGCCGCAGTCGGGTTTTGTTTTTGTTCGGCTGTTTACGCAGACGACCCTCCGCCACCGGCAGCGGCTCCGGCCCCAGCGGCAGCTGCGCCGGCTCCAGCCGCCGCGGCGCCGGACCCAGCGCAGCCACCGCGCACTCACGTCGACACGACGGTGATCGGCAGCGATGGGCCTGACCCGTCCGCGGGCTCCGCTGCGACCGGGTTGGACAACGATCATGGCTTCGTTGCGGGTGCACCCGAGGTGATGCGCATCGCCAGCCGCCTGCATCTCACGCCGGCACAGCTGGCGAAATTACAGGACGTCATCGAACAATCCGATGCCGGTGCGGCTGCGCTCATCCAGCGTGAGCATGACGTGCGACAGATGATTGCGGCGACGACACCCGCCGATCCCCAGTATGCGAAGTTGATCGCCGATCAAAAGGTGGCCGCAGCCCGCTGGCAGGATAATCGCGCGAATCTACGGCGTGCCGTCCTCGATATTCTCACCCCTGCGCAGCAGAAGCATTACGAGGAGCTGGAGGCCGGTTCCACGTAGTGCTCTCGTGACTACCGGCCCGCAAGTGTTGAATCCGTGCTGGGGCCGGGTACCAGACGGTGCAACACAGCGTCGAGCTGCGACGCGTTGATGGGCTTGGTCAGATAGTCGTCCATACCCGCTTTGAGGCAGCGTTCGCGATCTCCGGTCATCGCATGGGCGGTCACCGCGATCACGGTGAGATGCGCGCCCGTGGCCTGCTCATTGGCGCGGATCGCGGCGACCGCCTCGAAGCCGTCGAGCAGCGGCATCTGCACGTCCATGAAAACGACATCGAAAGACTCCTCCTCGATGGCTTGCAGGGCGAGCCGGCCGTTGGCGGCGATCTTGACGGAGTGGCCACGGTTCGTCAGCAAGCGTTTCAGCAGCATTTGGTTGACCGTATTATCCTCCGCCACCAGGATGTGCAGCGGCATGAGCTTAGGTTCCTGAACCGCCACTCTGCCGGCGCGCACCGGCTCGGTGGCCTGCGGGCGCGTAGCTCCGACTGGCTGGCCGGCTCCGAGTGCCCGGCGTAGCGACTTCAGTAATTCGCTCCGCTGGACCGGTTTGATGAGATAGGCGGCCACGCCGAGTTGCTCGCAACGCGCCAGCTCGCTCACGTGGCCTGCGGCGGTCAGCATCATGATCGCGGCCACGGGCGTAGCCGGCGCGCGCCGCAGCTGCTCGATCAGGTCGAAGCCGTCCATTCCAGGCATGTGTCTGTCGGTGAGTATGAGCGCGAATGCATCGCCGGCGGCGCGCGCCGTGGCGAGCTCCGCCAACGCGCTGGCGCCGTCCGCAGCGGCAACGGCCCGCATCTCCCAGCGTCGCAACATGCCGAGCAATATTCGGCGGCTGCTCGGATTGTCGTCGACGATCAACGCCTTGACGCCCCGCAGGACGGCAGGATCGGCGTTCGAGCCTGACTGCACGGCGGCGTTGTCGGCAGACGGCAATGAGGCGGTGAAGTGAAAATGCGAGCCGATTCCTGGTTGGCTGTCGACCCAGATCCGGCCTCCCATCATGCGCACGAGGCGCGCGCAGATCGCCAACCCGAGCCCCGTGCCGCCGTACGCCCGGGTGGTCGTGCTGTCAGCCTGGGTAAAGGCATCGAAAATGATTTCTTGCTTCGCCGGCGGAATACCGATCCCGGTATCCGATACGGTGAACGCCAGCTGCGAATCCCCGCTCGCGACCCCAAGCGGTCGGACACGCAGAGCGATTTCGCCGCGCGCGGTAAATTTGATGGCGTTGCCGACGAGATTGATGAGAATTTGGCGCAGACGGTTCGGATCACCGCGGACGAATTCCGGCACCGTGGAATCCACCTCGCACAGCAACTCAAGGTCGCTTTGGTTCGCCGGGAATGCCAGCGTTTTCAAGGTCGCCCCGAGACACTCGGACAAATTGAACTCGACGGTCTCGACTTCGCATTTGCCTGCCTCGATTTTGGAGAAATCGAGCACGTCGTTGACGACGTTCAAGAGCCAATTCGCCGACAGCTTTACAGTATCGAGAAGCTGTCGTTGACCCTCATTCAAGTCCGAGTCGAGCGCCAGGTCGGTCATGCCGATGATGCCGTTCAGGGGCGTACGGATCTCGTGGCTCATGTTGGCGAGAAAATCGCTCTTCGCCCGGCTGGCCTGCTCGGCGGCCTCCTTGGCATCGCGCAATTGCTCCTCAGCTCGCTTGCGCTGCGTGATATCGACGAAGGTCACGACCGCGCCGATGGCGACACCACCGCGGTGAATGGGGCGTGACCACAATTCGACCTGAAAGGTCGTGCCGTCCTTGCGCCACAGTATGTCATCCTCTGTGTGATAGGCGCAGTCCCGCTCGATGGCCTGGAAGATGGGGCAGTCGACGATCGGAAAATGACTGCCGTCGGTCTTGGTGTGGTGGGCGATGGCGTGGAAGTTGGTGCCGAGCAGTTCGGCGGCGTCGTCGTAGCCCAGCATGCGCAGACACGCCGCATTGCAAAAGGTGGTTTGACCAAACTGGTCCAGCCCGAAGATCGCCTCCGGTGCGCCTTCGAGCAAGAGCCTGATGAGGTCGCCGCTCTCGGTGAGCGCCTGCTGGGCCCGCTCGCGCTCGGCGATTTCGGCGGCCAGGCCGGCATTGGTAACGGACAACGCGTGGGTGCGCTCGGCGACCCGCGCCTCCAGTGTGCCATGCTCCTCGCAGACCTTGGCGGCCATGGCATTGAAGGCGCTCGTCAGCACGCCGATCTCATCGTGTGCGGCCACCGGCAACGGCCGGAACGAATCTGCAGCACCGCCCGCGAAGCTCCGTGCAGCACGGGTGAGTTGCCGAATCGGTCGCATGATCTTTTTGGCGACCAGCGCGAACACCAGGGTCACGGCCAGCATGACCACGCCGATCCCCGTCACGACTTTACGCTCCATGGCGCGGATGTTTGCGTGCAGACTGGCGAGGCTGTAGTCGATGCAGATGCTGCCGCCGCTGCCCCCGGGCATCGATTTGCAATACACCAGGGTTGGCCTGTCCGTCCCCGGCAGAGTCAAGTGGGTTGGCCCCGGTGAGGCGAGCAGCGCAGCCCGCAGGGTCGAGGGCAAGCGCGGCACGAATTTCTGCGCGAGCACCGCGCCATCGGCGCTATCGATAAAAGCCCACTGGGCATTGGGCAGGCGCAGGGCGGCATCGAGCATGTATTGCGCCGAGGCGGCATCACGGGCGATCACCGCAGGTGCAGCGGCCTTGGAGAACGCCTCGGTGACCGCATCGCTGTAGGTTTCAACCTTCGAGGTCAGGCGGAAGGATAGCTGTTCGTCCAAGACAAGCGACAGAATCATGACGACGAACAGGGCGCATGCCAGTTGCAGTACGACGAGCTTGGTCGAGATGCTGATCACGTCGCGTCCCACCAATTCATCCAGGGTCCTGCCAGGGGTTACCGAAAGTCGACGGACAGATATGAATGTCAATTAACGGCTGGTTGAGCCGATTCTTGAGCGGCGGCCGACTCAGAGCGGCGCAAGGCGCATCGCGTTGGCCTCGCGCGGCGTCACGAGTGTGCCGTGGTTGCCCCAGGACACGCGGATGTAGGTGACGACGGCCGCCACTTCCGCATCGGACAGCACTTGGGCGAAGGGCGGCATACCGTAGGGGCGCGGATTATCAGCAGTCTGCGGCGCGTAGCCGCCGTTCAGCACCATGCGCAATGGATTGACCGATACATCCATCTCGATGGAGGGGTTGCTCGCCAGCGGCGGGTAGGCGGGCGCCATCCCGGTGCCATCGCTGCGGTGACAAGTCGCGCAGCGATTCGCGTAAATGCTTGCGCCGAGCGCGAGGGTTGCAGCGCTGGGCACAACGGTGTCGCCGGATTTGGTCCCCGCCGGCTTCAATTGGAGCAGAGTCTTGAGGTAGGTCGCCATGGCAGCGGCATCGGCATCGGTCAGGTATTGCAGGCTGTCGTGCGTCACCTCGGCCATCGGGCCGTAAACGGCGCCCTTTTGCGATATGCCGGCTTTGAGAAACGCGGCAATTTCACTGAGGTTCCACGAGCCCAAGCCGGACTCTTGATTCGAGGTCAGCGACGGCGCATACCAGTCCTGCAGCGGGATGAGCCCACCGGCGAAGGCACTGTCATCGCCGCTGCCGCCGATGGCGTTGATGGTGGAGTGGCAGGAAGCGCAGTGCCCGAGCCCTTGGACCAGATAGGCGCCGCGATTGAAGGCCACCGACTCCGCGGGCATCGGCTGGAATTCTCCCTCCGAAAAATACAACATCCGCCAGCCATACATCAGGCTCCGATTATCGTAGGGAAAGCGCAGCTCATTGGCACGATTGACCTTGCTGACCGGCGCGAGCGAGCGCAGGAAGTTGAAGATGGCATCCGAGTCGGCGCGGGTGATCTTGGTGTAGGCGGGGAAGGGCATCGCGGGATACAGCAACGTGCCGTTGCGCGCGCGCCCCGTGTGCAACATCTGATAGAACTGCGCGGCGCTCCACGTGCCCAGCCCGGTGGCTCGATCCGGCGTAATGTTGGGCGAATACAGTGTGCCGAAGGGCGTGGGTATCGCGAAGCCGCCCGCGAAGGGGGCACCGCCCCGTTGCGTGTGACAGGCCACACAATCGCCGACGTGGGCAAGGTACTCGCCGCGCGACACGCCGGCGCCGGTCGGTGCGCCGGTTTGCGGCGATTCGCGGGCCGGCGCGACTTGGCTGCCGCAGGCCAACGGCGGTGTCCACGAGCCCTGTGCCGCGGCGCTGATCGGAGCGGTCGGGGACTGGGCACTCAGCCAGCTCGCGACCGAGCGAATCTGGACCCCGCTCAAGCGCGTGGCGATATCGTGCATGCAGTCAGGTGTGCCGGCATGGCGGGTCCCCACCTCCCAGGCGACCAATTGCGCCGCAATGTAGCGGCTGCTGAGCCCGTTCAGTCCGGGGATGCCGGGTTCGATCCCGCTCAAATTGGTGCCGTGACAACGCACGCAGGCCGGGATGCCGTGAACGGCATCGCCGCGAGTGGCCAATTGCATCCCCACGTCGGTGGGTTCGGTCGAGGCTTTTGCGGGCTGTTGCGGCGGCGCCGCCTGGCTCGCGAAGTAGCCGGCGAGTTCTTCGAGAAAATCGTCATTCATATACGCCAGCAAATAGTTCATGGGCGGATAACTGCGCCGCCCGTCGCGAAAGTTCTTCAGCTGATTGAACAGGTAGCCCGCCGGCTTGCCGGCGATACGCGGAAAGTTCGCATCGGCGGTGCCTTCGCCGTGGGCTCCGTGGCAGGTCGAGCAGCCTTGCGCCCGCGTCTCGATGGAATCGACGGGCCGGGAGGTGTCGGCGGCATGAGCGTGGCCGCCGACGCTGCTGCCGAGCACACAGAGCACACAGAGAAAGCCGAGCCTGCCGAGCACGCCGCGCCTGCCGAACAGCGGTAGGGTCCGCGTCATGCCGGACACGCTGCGCTACCGGGCTGCCGCCGTGCGCGATGCGTGGCGCTATCGAGAGGCATAATGCGCCGTCACCAGAGCGATTTCCGCCGCGGTCATTTGCCGTGCTTCGCCGCGCATGATCGCATTCGCGTCGTTGTGCCGCGCGCCGTCGGCGAAGGCCGTCAGTTGATGTTCCAGATAGACCTTCGGTTCGCCGTCGAGGGCCGGCGCCCCGACCTTGCCGTCGTTGCTGCCATGACAGGATGCACACGGCGCAATGCCGCGCATGGGGTCACCGACGCGAACCAACACCGGCGCACTGCTGAGCGGGTGATCATGCTCGAGGCGCGGTAGGTAGGCATAGTAATGGGCCAGGTTGAGCATGTCCTCGGCCGAGAGGGTGGCGGCCATCGCGCCCATCACGGCGCCGACCCGGGCGCCCCGCTGATAGTCGAGCAATTGCTTGTAAATGACTTCCGGGTACTGGCCGGCGAGATTCGGGGCATCCGCGCCGCTCTCGCCTTGCGCGCCATGGCACCCGGTACAGCGCAATGCGAGCGTTGCCCCGTGACCGATCTGATCGGCGGTCCCGGTCGTCATGGCGTCATGCGGGATGACGACGGTCGTAAGCCCTGGGAGCGCTGCCGCCCGCTCGGAATCCGCACTCGCGCTGACGATCCCGGCGGCGCGGCACAGGCGTTGCCAGACGCTGCCACCGCCGGCGGCACGCGGTAACCCATAGAAACCGAGCAGGAACGCGCCGCCGGCGACGAGGATCACGGTGAGCACTCCAAGCAGGCCGACCTTGGCGGGCGGGGCGTGCGTCATCGGTTGAAATAGAACACGGGGGGAACGCCGGTGTTCGCACGCAGCAGTAGGGCGATGGGTATGGCGTAATTCGTCAGGGTCAGGGCGATCATGAGACACACCCACAGCGCATAGCCGTTCAGTGCCTTGGGCACGCGCGCCGCTGCGTGCACGGCAGCACTGAAGCGATAAGGCGCGAGTGCCGACCGCGGATTGAAATGCGCTCGCGCCAGAATCACCACGAACAGGACGCCGGACGCCAGCAGCAACGCCCCGCCGAGCACCGCGGCGTTGACCGTCCACGCCTGGGAGGCGAGGGCGGGATTCGAGAAATCAAAGTAGGCCATCCGGCGCGGCATGCCGAGCAGGCCGGCCAGATGCCAGGGCAGGGTCATGACCACGATGCCGATGAACCACAGCCAGAGCTGCAGGCCGATGAGTCGGCACTGCGCCAGCGGTTTGAGCGTGAGGTTCGGCCACAAGTCGTAGGCGATGATGAAATACATGATGACCACGGCGCCGCCAAAAATCAGATGGAAATGCCCGGTGACCCACTGGGTATTGTGGATCGTCGAATCCATCTGATAGCTCATGTTGATGAGACCGCCGGCGCCGCCCAACCCCAACATGACGAAGGAGAAGGTGAGCCCCAGCATCGCCGGATTTCGCCAGGGCAGGGCGGTGAGCCAGCCGAGCACGCCCCGGCCGCCGCGCAAGCGTGCGGCAATCTCGACGGAGGCACAGATCGTGAACACGGTGAGCAGGGTCGGGATCACGACCATGGCCGTGAACACCGCATGCACGAATTTGAATCCCGAGCCCACTTCGGGGTCGGCGAACAGATGATGAACGCCAATGGGCATGGCGAAGACCAAGAAGAGGGCGAATGCAAGCCGGGCCATGACGTCGCTGTAGAGGCGCCCGCCGATGGCGCGCGGGACGATGACGTAGAAGGCGATGTACGCCGGCATCAGCCAGAAGTAGACGATGGCGTGCAAAGTCCAGGAGAACAACACGCGCGCCAAGCCCGCATCGATGGTGCTCTTGAAGCCCAGCGCCACGGGGAGGATTTGCAGGAGGATTTCGAGCGCGGCGCCGACCGCGGTCCATGCCCAGAGGTACGCCCCCGCGACGTTCGCATACATGGCGAGCGGGACCGGCTCGCCGGGGTGATGACGGCGCCAAGCCCGCAGGTTCACCGCCATGAGGCTCACCCAGATCCAGGAGCCGACGACCACCAGCACGATCCCAATGTAGTAGAACGGGCTGCCGATGAGCGGCGGGTAGAAGGTGTATAACACCGTGGCGGCGCCGGAGGCCACGGCCGCCGCCGCCATCAGGGCGCCTGCGACCGCGACGGCGAAAGCGCCCCACGCCCATTTGAGGCCGATGAGCGGCTGCTTCAGGGAGAGTTCGACGATGGCGTAGCCGAAGCCCATCGCGATCAGCATGGGGAACACGTAGGCCATGACCGTGCCGTGTCCCGTCACCGAGCGATAGTAATGTTCGGGAATGTCGACCCAGGCGTGCAGCGGACTGCGCAGCAGCATCTGCCACTCACCGAGCAGCAACGCGGCGAGAAAGAGGATGAACGCCGTCCAGAAATGCGCCAGCACCAGGTATCGCGACTTAATCACAGCGCGCACCGGGTTGCGTGCGGATCAGTCGATCGAACTCCTGGCGCGGGACGATGCGGACGTGCGCCCACATGGCCGCGTGTCCGGTGCCGCAATATTCGTGGCACGGCATCAGATGATCGCCGAGCTGGGTGAAGCGGGCGGTAAAGGTGGTGATGTAGCCGGGCATCAGCATCGCGTTGGCGTTCGAGCCTAAGACCAAGAACCCGTGGACGACATCGGCGCTGGTGCCGCGAAACGTGATCGTGGTATCGGCGGGCAGAACGAGGCACTGCGGGTTGAAAGAGTATTGCTGACCGATGAAACGGGCCACGACCGTGCCATCGGTGCGCAACCGGGCGCCGAGATTCTGCTCGACGAACTCGCCGGCGACATGCAGCTGCGTGGGATCAATCGGTTCGATGCCCGATGGCGGCATGCTGGACCAATGCATTCCGGTGAACGCTATCAGCGCGACGACACAGCCGATGAGGCCGATGGTGATCATGGCCCAGCGTCGTTCCGCCGCGGCCGCCGCGTCGTCCTGCTCCCCGGGCGCCGCCGCACTCACCGCAGGAGACCCCGGGGGATGAACACCAAGAGATAAAAGGCAAACCACAGCGCAAATACCAGGCCGCTCGCGATCCCCGAGACCAGCATCGCCCCGCGGGGCGCGCGGGCGTAAATCCGCTCGAGCGCGGCCACATCGGGCTCGGGGGCACCTTCCGGCTCAAGCATTGACTGAGTCGTCACAAGGGCGAGGCGCCGACAGGGGGTGTTTCATCGTCGATTGATGCTTGAACTACGCCGACGGATGAGCCGGCTGCGGCGGAGTATGGCTGCGGCGCAGACGCAAATTCAGTTCGCTAACGAACATTGGCTCCTATCGCGCGCGCCTTGGACACGCCGGCGTGATACCTTCATGGGAGCCGCAATGAAAAAGCGGCGGGAGCAACCATGACTTTGAAGATCTCGGGCCTTTCGAAGACCTATCCCAACGGCGTACGCGCCCTGCGGGATCTGTCGCTCACCATCGGCAACAACATGTTCGGGCTCTTGGGGCCGAACGGCGCCGGCAAGAGTTCGTTGATGCGCACCATCGCGACGCTGCAGGATCCGGATTCCGGCAGCATCGACCTCGATGGCATCAACGTGCTCACGCAAAAAAACGCAGTGCGCAAGGTCCTCGGTTATCTGCCGCAGGAATTCGGGGTATATCCCAAGATATCGGCTTTAGACCTCCTGAATCATCTCGCGATTCTGAAGGGCATCACCGCGGCCGGCGAACGCAAGGAGGTCGTCGAGGCGCTGCTCAATCAGACGAACCTGTGGGAAGCCCGCAAGAAGGCGCTGTCGACCTATTCCGGCGGCATGAAGCAGCGCTTCGGCATCGCCCAGGCGCTGCTCGCCAATCCTCGGCTCATCATCGTCGACGAACCGACCGCGGGCCTCGACCCCGCCGAGCGCAATCGCTTCTTGAATCTCCTCGCCTCGATCGGCCGTGATGTCACGGTGATCCTCTCCACCCATATCGTCGAAGACGTCCGCGAACTGTGTCCGCGCATGGCCATCATTGCCGCCGGCCAGGTGTTGCTCGAAGGGGCGCCCGATGACTCCTTGCGCGCCCTGGAAGGACAGATTTGGTCGCGCATCGTCGCGACCGACGAGGAGCTGCGGACGCTCGAGTCCTCCCTGACCATCGTCAGCACGCACCTGATCGGCGGCCGGCACGAGATTCGCGTGTTCGCGCCTTCGTCGCCGGGCGGTGACTTTCGGGCGGTGGCGGCCGGCCTCGAGGATGTCTACTTCCTCAATCTGTCGCGTCACACCACGCACTGATCGATGCGTGGCGAGCACCGATAATCGCGCGTAGGGGATGCTGATGAGTCAGTTTATCGAGTTCTTCCGCTTCGAGCTCACGTTTCGCATCAAGAGCCTCTCTACCTACGTCTACTTTCTGATGTGGCTGGCCTTCGCGTTTTTCTGCGTGGCGTCGGAGAGCTTCGGTCCGATCGGCGCCAGCAACGGCAAGGTGCTGCTGAATGGCCCCTATGCGAATACCGTCAACGACATCTATTGCTGTCTGTTCGGCGTGATCGTGATCGCCGCGATCTTCGGCACTTCGATTCTGCGGGACTTCCAACGCGACACGGTGCAGATCTTGTTCACGAAGCCCATCTCCAAGACGGGCTACCTCGGCGGGCGATGGTTGGGATCCCTCGTGACCACGTTGTTCGCCTTCTCCGGCGTGCTCATCGGCACATGGCTGGGCACTCTTGCCCCCTGGGCCGATCATGCGCGGATCGGGCCCAATCATCTTTGGTGGTATCTGCAGCCCTTTCTGACGATCATCGTCGTGCAGATCTTTTTCCTGGGGAGTCTTTTCTTTGCAGTGGCGGCGCTGACGCGGCGGATATTCATCGTCTATCTGCAGGGCGTTGCCGTGTTCATGGTGTACCTGATTGGCATCACCGTATTCTTCGGCACGCGCTCGCTGGAACATTTCTGGAGCGGGATCTTGGATCCGGTCGGGATCATGGCCAATTACGCGGTCACTCGCTATTGGAGCGTGCTCGAGAAGAACACCTTGATGCTGCCGCTGGATTTTTCCGGCTATTCCCCCGGCGTGTTTCTCTACAACCGGCTCCTCTGGCTGAGTGTCGGTATCGTCGCGCTCATGAGTGTGTGGGTGTTGTTCCCGATGTCGGTCGAGGCACTGACGCTGCGCACGCAGAGCAAGCGCGCCGCCAGGGCGCGCGACCAGGAGGAGTCGTCGATCCCTCGCGTTCGGTCCCTGGTCAGCAGCCGCTTGCCGCGCGTTCACCAAGTGTTCGGCGCGGCCACCACCGTCGCTCAGTATCTCGCCTTGTCGCGAATCAGGATTCGCACCCTGGTGCGCGAAATCCCGTTCTGGGCCATCGTCGGGCTGTTGGTGGTATTCGCGATCAGCAACGGTTACTTTGCCGGTAAAGTCGGCGGACAAAACGTCTGGCCCGTGACTTATCTGATGGTGCAGGCGGTCGAAGGCGGCGCGAGCCTGTTCTTCTACATCGTCGCCGGGCTGTACGCGGCGGAGCTCATCTGGCGTGAGCGGGATAATCGGTTCGATGGCATTCACGACGCATTACCCATGGCTGAGGCCACCGACTGGCTGTCCAAGCTGACGGCGATCGCCTTTGTCGAGTGGGTGCTCCTGACCGTCACCATGCTCGTCGGCATGGCGATGCAGACACTGGCGGGCTACACCCATTACGAGGTTTATGAGTACGTCAAAGAACTGTACTTCATCATGTTTCCGCAGGTGGTCGCATTCGCGATGTTCGCGATGTTCGTGCAGACCGTGGTCGCCAATAAATTCCTGGGTCACGGCATCGTCATCGGCATCTTCGTGCTGCAACCGGTGCTGTTCAATTTCGGCTGGGAAAACACGCTCTATTTGCCGGGAGCGCTGCCCGCGTATATCTATTCGGATATGAACGGCTACGGTCACTACGTCGCGCCGATCACCTGGGGTATCGTTTATTGGTCGTCGATCTTCGCAGTGCTCGGAGTCATCTCCATCGCCTTGAGTCGTCGCGGCGCCGAGGAGGGGCTCGCCGCGCGGACCCGTCTGGCCGTCAGGAGAGCTCCGGCGCTGGGGGTGGCGGGCGGCGGGTTCGCGCTGCTCGCGATCGGCGCCGGCAGCTGGTTTTACACCAACGCCCACGTGCTCAATGAGTACCTGAATGCCAACGATCGTCGCCGCATCGCCGCCGACTACGAGCGTCGATTCAAGCAATACGAGCTGCTGCCGCAGCCGAAGATCACGGCGGTCGACGCGACCGTCGATATCGATCCCGACCAGCGGGCGTTCACCGGCAAGGGTCGCTATACCCTACAGAACAAAGCGGCCGCTCCCATCGCGCAGATTCACATCACGGACATCCAGCAATCGTTGAGTCATGTGAGTTTCGACCGGCCTTTTCGCCTCGTCAGCCGGGCTTCGCGGGACCTCTACAGCATTTATGCGCTGGATACGCCGCTCGCGCCGGGCGAGGTGCTGACGATGACCTTCGATGTCGGTCATCAGTCGCCGGGGTTTCGGGACGGCAATGAAATGGCGCAATTTGCGTACAACGGCACCTTCTTCGATGCGGATTTCTTCCCCGTGATCGGCTACGCCCAGTCGGTGGAACTTGATGATCCGCGGCGCCGGCGCGAGCAACAGTTGGGGCCCCTGGAGGAAATGGCGCCGCGTGGCGAGGAGTTCCATTCACGAAGGAATCTCTTCTCGGCTAATTCCGATTGGATCACCTTCCATGCCGTGGTGAGCACCAGCGCCGACCAGATCGCCATCGCGCCCGGTTACCTGCAGCGCGAGTGGCGAAAAGAGGGCCGGCATTATTTTGAATACAGCATGGGCGGGACCCACATCCAGGATTTCTATGCATTTTTATCGGGGCGTTACACCGTGCGTCACGAGGTCTACCCAGGCGTCAATGGGCCGGTGAGTCTCGAGGTGTATTACGATCCCGCGCATCCCTACGATGTCGATGCGATGCTGGCGGCCTCGCGCGCGGGGCTCAAGTATTACGAGGCGAATTTCAGTCCCTTTCAGTTCACGCAGTACCGGATCTTGGAATTCCCGCGTTACCGGACGTTTGCGCAATCTTTCCCGAACACGGTGCCGTTCTCCGAGGCGCTCGGCTTCATCGCCCGGATGGAAAAACCGACCGATGTGGACTTGACCACCTTCGTCACGGCCCATGAACTCGGCCACCAGTGGTGGGGGCATCAGCTGATCGGCGCAGAGGTGCAGGGGTCCAATATGATGTCGGAGACGCTCGCGCAATACTCGGCCTACATGGTCATGCAGCAGAAGTACGGCAAAGACTACATGCATCGGGTGCTGCGCCATTTCTTGGACGCGTACTTGCGCGGCCGCTCGAACGAAGTCCGTCACGAACGCCCGCTCGCCCTGGTCGAGCGTGAAGCCTACGTCTGGTACGAGAAGGGCGGTCAAATCATGTACACGCTCGCCGACACCATCGGTGAGGACAAGGTAAATCTCGCCTTGCATAACTTCCTGATGCAATACCGATATGCAAATGCAGGCAATCAAACCGATTCCGCGCAGGCGATCTCAGGCGAGGCGGCGGCGGATCAGTCGTATCCCGATACGCGGCAGCTGATCGAAGCGCTTCGGGCGCAAACGCCGCCCGAGTTCCAGTACCTCATCGATGATGGCTTCAATCGTATCGTGCTCTATGACAACAAGGCGCTGTCAGCGACCTACCGGCGCACGCCGGCGGGCAAGTACGAGGTGACGATCGACGTGCAGGCGCGTAAGCACCAAGTCGACGCAGACGGCAACGAGACGCTGATGCCGCTTGCCGACAGCATCGAGATCGGTGTGTTCTCCGGCAACAAGGACGAGGAGAAGCCGTTGTACCTCGAGAAAAAGAAGATGACCCAGGAACATGCGACCTACACGGTGCTGGTCGATGAGAAACCGACCCGCGCCGGTATCGATCCGTATAACAAGCTGATCGACCGGATTGCGGACGACAATGAGATCGAGGTGACGGAACGGTGAGGTTTGCCGCGGCGGTGATGAGCCCGCTTCGCGAGTCGTCACAGAAAATCCGAATTTCTGCCCCCGGAAATCGGAATATCCAACGTCGGGCGCAGCGTGGATACTAGGTACCGATAGTCGCTTCGGGGAGACCACGCCCCAATCTCATTACGCAGGTGCGCCGCATGTCAGCCTTGGAAGTCGAAACGCTCATCATCGGTTGCGGTCAGGCGGGCTTGGCGATGAGCGAGCACTTGCGGAAACGCGGCGCACCGCATCTCATCGTCGAGCGACAGCGGATCGCCGAGCGCTGGCGTTCGGAGAGGTGGGATTCGCTCGTCGCCAACGGTCCGGCTTGGCACGACCGATTTCCCGGCATGACGTTCGCGGATATTGACCCTGACAGCTTCGCGAGCAAGGATAAGGTCGTCGACTATTTCGAGGCGTACGCCCGGCAGATCGCGGCTCCCATCCGCTGCGGCGTCGCCGTCACCGCGCTCCATCAGAAGGCCGATGGTTCCGGCTTTCGTGCGGAGACGTCCACGGGGGTCATCGAGGCGGTCAACGTCGTCGTCGCCACCGGACCGTTTCAGCGCCCGGTCATTCCCGGCGCGGTACCCGTCGAGTCGGGCATCGATCAAATCCATTCCGCCGCGTATCGCAATCCCGGCCAGCTGCGCGAGGGGGCGGTTCTGGTCATCGGCGCCGGCTCGTCGGGTGCCCAAATCGCCGACGAACTCGTCCGCGCCGGACGGCGTGTCTATCTCTCGGTCGGTGCGCATAACCGACCGCCTCGACGCTATCGGGGCAAGGACTTCGTTTGGTGGCTGGGTGTGCTGGGCGAGTGGGACGCCAAGGTCGCTGCCGATGCAGAGCATGTGACGATCGCCGTCAGCGGGGCGAGGGGTGGCCATACGGTTGACTTCCGGCGCCTCGCACGCCTGGGTGTCACCCTGTTGGGCAGCGCCGGATCGTACCAAGATGGGGTTCTGCAGTTGTTGCCGAATCTGGCCGAAAACATTGCGCGGGGCGACGCCAACTACCTGTCGATGTTGAGGGCAGCGGATGCGTATGTTGCGCAGCATGGCCTCGATTTGCCCGAGGAGCCCGACGCGCACGAGATTGACCCCGACCCCGACTGCGTGAGCGATCCGCTCGCGTATCTAGACCTGAAGGCCGCCGGTGTGACGTCGATCATTTGGGCGACGGGCTACGCGCTCGATTTCGCCTGGATCAAGCTCGACGCTTTCGATCACAAAGGCCGCCCCGTGCACCAGCGCGGCGTCTCGACGGTTCCCGGACTGTACTTCATCGGGTTGTCTTGGTTGTCACGTCGGGCATCCGCTTTCATCTGGGGCGTCTGGCATGATGCGGACTATCTTGCGGGCCATATCGCCGCGGCGCGCGCGGCAGTTGAAGTAACCTCAGGGCTTCAACACTGCCGATAGAATGACGATGTTGCCGGAACTCGGCAACGTCACCGACGCCACGGGCTTGGATGACAGTGCAAAGGAATACCCAAACACGTACCAAGGCCCGCCTTGCGTCGAGCCGGAAGGCGTCACTCGATAGGGCGTCGCTGCTGCAATTGCCTCATTGGTGTTGGCTTTCAAGGCCTCATACGTAAGACTCCAGTCACTGAATGTCTGGGTGAAGGTCGACTTGCTGCCGTCGGTGTAAGTCACCACGATCGTCCCCGTCTGCGGACCGTATAATCCACTGCCGAGAATGTTCAACGTGGAGTACGTCCCGCTGGGAAGCGGGATTGTCTTGTTTGTCACCGCGCTCGGGAGATTCGCCGGACCGAGCGGAAATACGAGACCGTTCCAGGTGATGCTCGAACCGAGAAGGGTGGCGGAGTACGTATAGGACGAGTAGGCGAGTCCGCCGTTCGATGGCTTTTGTCCGTCACTGACCAGCGCATTGACGTTGTAATACGGCGCAAGATTGACCGCTGTCGAGATGGTCGGCGCCACAGATCCCGAACAGGAAATGAAGGAGGCGGTGGGTGCGTTGTTCGCACCGACGTTGGCGTAGATATATTCGACTGACTTGTTCGATGAGTCGATCACACCGTAAAAATAGAAGGGTGCACCTGCCCCCGGGGTGGTACTGCCGACCGAGACCGTGCCGGCAAACGTACCGTCGGAATTGACCGTGTAAGTGCCAACACCGGGGTTGTTACCGGTGGATAAGTTGCCGCTGCCATTGTTGTAAGGATCGGTGCCGGATACCCCGCCGCTCGTGAACGTCAGCAGGTTCAAGTCGCTCGAGTCGCTCAAGGGACCGATGCAGTCGGCTGCGTAGGTGCCGTTCAAACTGCTGGCATTGAAGTTCTGCACCGGTACGTAGGTGGGATATTGCGGCTTGAAGTAGATCTTGGCGATGGCCGCGGCGTCAGTCTCGATACCCACCGCTTGCCCGGCATTGTTGACCGCCACCGAGTAGGTCGAGGTCACCGACCCGACGGTCAAGCTCACGATGAATGTGCAATCGGCACTTTGCACATAGGTTCCAGCGGCGCTGGCGACGGTGCCGGCGTTCGGTCCGGAGCCGTAAATATTGTTGCCTGAGATATTCTTGGCGCCGTCGAAAAAGACCGCGCCGACTTCATACTTGGCCGTGCTCGCATCGGCGGCTTGGCCGCTGATGAGCAGGGAATACCACCCATGCAGGCTCGCGGCGTTTGCGGCACAGGTGGTCGCCGCATGGGCGCCGGCGGGCAAAATGAACCAAGCCAACGCCTGAATCGTCAATTTACAGAGCATCCGGATATTCATATTTATTAGACTCCACTTATGTAGAGGGACCGCATCGCACCTGAGAACCGATTATGGATAGGCGAGAACGCGGAAAATGGTCAAATTGACATAAATGCCAAATTTGACGACGTGCCTGCCCCCCTCCGGCCGCCGTCCAGGAGGGGTGCTGCCGCGACTCAGAGCACCGCGCACACCGTCTTTGTCTCGAGATAATTCTCTAGACCGGGAGCGCCGTTCTCGTAGCCCCAACCGGATTGCTTGTGGCCGCCTTTGGGCAGCTCGGGTGAAAAATAGGAGTGGCAGTTTATCCACACGGTGCCGGCGTTGATCCGCGCCGCCAGCCGATGCGCCGAGCTCAAGTCTTGGGTCCAGATGCTGGCGGCGAGACCGTAGGGCGAATCGTTCGCGAAGGCGATCGCCTCGTCCGGTTCGTCGAATGGGGTCACGGTGACGATGGGTCCGAAGATCTCCTCGCGCATCAGGCGCATGTCTTCGCGCGTTCGGGTGATGACGGTCGGATCATAGAAGGTGCCGAGGTCGCCCGATTGACGGCCGCCGGTCACCACCTCGACGCCCTGGGCTGCAGCTTCGGTGATATAGCCGGCGACCCGGTCGGCCTGTCGGCGATTGACGAGGGGGCCGAGATCGACGTCGGGGTCGAGTCCGTGGCCGAGACGCAGCGCCTTCGCTTGGGCGCTGAGGCCGTCGATGACGGCGGGCAGGATCGAGCGATGCGCATACACGCGCGATCCGGCGACGCAGACCTGGCCGCTGTTGGTGAAAATGCCGCGCGCCACGCCGCCGAGGGTCAATCGGAGATCGGCATCGGCGAGAATGACCACCGGCGATTTCCCGCCCAATTCCAGCGTCAACTTCTTGAGGTTGCTGCGCGCGGCGGCGACGATCAATTTGCCCACCTCGGTCGATCCGGTGAAGGCGACTTTATCGACGTCGGGATGATGAGTGAGAGCGGTACCGACGGTCTCGCCGTCGCCGGTGACGATGTTGACGACGCCGGGGGGTAGCCCGGCCTCGATCAGGAGTTCGCCCAAGCGCAGCGCGGTGAGCGAGGTTTCTTCGGCCGGTTTCAGCACTACGGTGCAGCCGGCGGCGAGCGCCGGTGCCAGTTTCATGGCCACCATCACCAGCGGTGAATTCCAGGGCGTGATGGCGGCGACGACGCCCACGGCTTCGCGGGTGGTGTAGGCGAAGATCTGCTTGTCCGGCGGCTGATAAGCAATTGATGTGGGGATGGTGGAGCCGAGGATCTTGTTGGCGAAGCCCGCGTAGAAACGAAATTGCTCGGCGGCCGCGGGGATCTCGGCCAAGCGCGCGGTCTTGAACGGCTTGCCCTGATCCAGCGTTTCGAGTTCGGCGAGTTCGTCGGCATGCGCGTCGATGGCGTCGGCAATGCGCCACAGCAGCCGGCCGCGCAGCGCCGGCGTCATCCCGCGCCAGGCGGTGCCCGCGAATGCGCGGCGCGCTGCTGCGACCGCGGCATCGACGTCGGCCACCGTGCCTTCGGCAAGGTCAGCCAGGTGTCGGCCGTTCGCCGGATCGTGCGTGATGAAGGACTTGCCTGAGGAAGCGGGTACCCACTGACCATCGATGAGATGGTGCTTGTGGGGTTGGGCGAGAAATTGGCGTGCGCCCGGCGACGACGGCTGGAATGCGGCAAGAGCTGTGGTCATGAGGGGTCACCGCTGGAATGATGGGTGGAGGGTTGTTCGGTGAGCAGCTCGACGGCGCGGAGCGCGCCGCGGAGGATGGAGAGATAGCCGGTACAGCGGCAGATATTGCCCGCGAGTGCGCGGCGGATGTCGTGCTCGTCGGGCCACGGGCGTTCGCGCGCCATCGCGCGTTCGTTCGTGATCCCGGTTGCGTCCCATGACCCTGGCGTGCGCGCCTGCGTGTACTCGCGCAGCAACGCGGTCAACATCACGACGAAACCGGGTGCGCAGTAGCCGCATTGGAAGGCGTTCTCCTCGGTGAGTGCGGCCTTGACGATGCGTGCTTCCGGCAGAGCGTCGAGACCTTCCGCGGTGATGATCTCAGCATCGCCGATCTGCCACGCCATGAGCAGGCAGGCATTGATCGGCCGTCCGTTCCACAGCACCATGCAGGCGCCGCAGCGACCGATGCCGCAGGCGGCCCGCGTCGCCGTCAAGCCGAAATCGTCGCGCAGGAGATCAACCAAGCGCCGCCCGGCCGGCGCGACGCAACGGCTGCGCACGCCGTTCAGTGTGAACTGCAGGCGGTGCATCGCCGGTGAAGCTTGGCTCATGCCCGCGCTCATGCCCGCGCCGCCAGGGCATCGAGAATCGCCTCCGGTGAGATCGGGCTCAGCGTCGGACAGAGACCGATCGCGTTGCGTACCGCATTGGCAATGGCCGGCGTGACCGCGCCGATGCCGAGTTCACCCACGCCGCGCGGTCCATACTCATCGCCGGCATCGAGCGCCTCGAGCGCGTACACCGTCATGCGGGTGGGCGTGTCGGCGATCGAGGGCATGAGATAGCTGTCGAAGTTACGGGTGAGGTAGACACCCTGCGTCATCGCCGCGTCTTCGGTGAGCGTGAAGCCGATGGCCTGGACTGCGCCGCCCTCGAGTTGGCCCAGGTAGGCGGCCATGTCGACTACGGGGCCTGCCGCCGATCGCTGATCTAGATCCAGGACACGGACTTCGCCGGTCAGCCGGCTCACGGCCACGCGGGCGATGCAGGCTCCCGCGGTGAAGATCAAACGCGCATTGCCGGCCTGATAGTCGGTTCGCGGATAATCGAACTGGGCATCGGCGCAGGGCAAATCGTCCGCGGGCAGCGCCGCGGCCAGCGCTGAGTAGCCGAGAAGCACGGGGCCTCGCGCGCTGGAAAGCGGGCTCTCGGCTGGAAGGTCGCTATTCCCGGCAACGGTGGTCGTCGAGTGCCGTTCGATGATCCCGCCGATGCCGAGCGTGAGATCCTTGGCGTCGCGGCCGAGGATCGCGGCGGCGGCCGCGCGGAGCTTGTCGGCAAACACGGGTCCGGCCAGTCGCAGCGTGCGCCAGACCACATAGGTGCCGCGGGCGGCGGTGGTGGAACCGGAATCCAGCCCGTTGCTGGTGTCGCCGATGACGGGCCTAACGTCGTCGCGGCCGCACCCGAGCTCGGCCGAGACGGCTCCCACCACCAGGGCGAGCAATCCCTGACCCATCTCATCGAGGGTGAAGCAGGCGTCGATGCGACCATCCGGGGCGAGGCGCAAGCGCCCCCCGCCGCTGTCGGGAATCATCGAGCCCAGGCCATTGCCGTGATGGTTCATGGCCATGCCGACACCGATTACTTCGTCGGCATCCACGTCGGTGTCGACCTCGGCGCCCGTAACAGTGTCGGCCTCGGCCGCTTGCGCGTGTCTCCAGAGGGGGCTCGACGCAGCGGCCGTCAACATCTCTCCCAGTC
>Ga0116228_10001466_pt1 | contig 19643 bp, 15 predicted proteins | sample S1TSphfallax_2_FD_89694 | JGI IMG/M metagenome (GOLD analysis project Ga0116228, IMG submission 89694) | Host-associated microbial communities from peat moss isolated from Minnesota, USA - S1T2_Fc - Sphagnum fallax MG | ecosystem: Host-associated > Plants > Peat moss > Unclassified | place... | reverse complement strand
GTGATGTGTTTTTTTGGTGGGTGGGGGGGGAGGAGGAGAGAGGTGTTATTTTTTTTTTTTTTCTCTTTCTTTTGCCCATTGTTGGTGTGGGGCGGTTTGTTTTGTTTTTGTGTTTTGGGGGGGGGGGGGGGGGGGGGGGGGGGGTGGGCAAGGACATTTTTTCATAGTTTCTAATGTGTTCCCACTTTGTTCCCTTTAAGTTCTCAATGGGTTCCCATTAGGTTCCCAACATGTTTCCCAAGTTCCCATGGTGTTCACCAATGTGTTCCTAATAGCACCTCACTTATCCCATATGGTATGGCAAATGTTGTCCTCCAAATGGGGGTAACTTTATACTTCAAAATAGAACCTTCCATTATGGAGAGCCTCCATAGTTCATTTGATTTGAATGATTGAACAATCAAATTGGTTGGTTGCAAAAATAATAATTTTACATGGGACTCACCTCATCTAAATAATAGGAGAGGTGTTGGTAGTTTCTAATTTTGCCTTGTGCTTCACCATAGGTAAAGCCCATGGATGGGGGACATTCCCAAAATGACCTCAACTATCACCTCCTCATAGGCCCTTTTTTTTGAAAATGCCCTCACCTTAGGGCTTTATTGTACACCCTAGTAGGCCCCACTCAAAGAGGTGAAGGTATCAATGTACCAAGCCGGTTCACCATGGCATGTAAATGCATGTAAAGTGATTGCCACATGTGAAAAGTGCCACACCAACTATTGATCGCCTTGGCTTCCACTAATCTTTACCCAATGAAAAAGTACATTCTAAACATTTCCAAGAAATCTTAGAAAGAACTTCCACATTTGATGTAATAATTTCAACTTGTATTTATTATTTATCATAAAATTATTGAGTCATAATAGTAATAATTCATTTATTTGGATTGCAATGAATTCATATAATTTAAAATAGTTGCAAACAAATGGAAGCCAAGAAGCATAATCATGCTCAAGGTGGAGAAGTTCAAAGTTTACAATATGGTAGTAACCAGTATGGTAGTAACTAGTGTTGGTGAGTTATTGAGTTTTCGCCTTATTTTCAATCTGATTGTCGACCTAGGTATTACACTTGTACCTTGGACAATTCAACATTAGTTATTTTATTTCAAAAATGTTGAAAGTTTCAAAAATCACTTTCTCCAAATCACAAAATATTGTGAAAGAATATTTCATTGTTGAAATGGAAAATTCAAAATTAACTAATTTTTTTATGAACATTGTTGAATTGGCCATGCAAGGTACTACGATAATAGCCTACGAACTAATTTTGGATTGTTTTGATAATCAATTAAATTGATAACCAACTTTTGGATTTTTAAAAAAATGATAATTTACCTACTTTACTTGATTCTCATCTAGGTAAGTTATCATTATTTTAACACCAATACAATAAACTCGGGGGAAAAAAATGCTCATCACAAGGCCCAAGTGTCTTGTTGGCATCTTACCCTATGGTCCAATCATAGGGTAATTGATGTACTATGTCATAAACTAATGGTTGACAATACATGCCTCGCCTTTATTTCAATAGGCAAACCTTTGCCCAAAGGTTTAAAATTTCCATTTCAAGCCTATTGATTTACTCAATTCACGGTAATTTTGTTGTGTTTTTTGCGTTGGACTCAATACTAGCATGAAAAGATTTGTACCATGCTATAATTGGCAACTATTTAGATGGTGCACTTCAACCTTCTTCATTGGCGAAATATAAAATGTGAATATGAGGTGTATTTTTAAAGTCTTAATAACAAGAATTGCCCCAAAAAAAAATTTCACATTTACACTTGGTTTTTAGGAGGTATTTAGAAATAAAGATTCAAGATTCATATTTGGTCTAGATGTAGACTAGGCTACATCTTCCTAGGGAAGGTAGCCACTTTTTCTACATGACCTTTCTACATGGATGATCATTGCTTTGGCTATATAAATGAACACTTTAATAAAACATTGGTACACATATGTTATAATGTTTTGTGTTGTTGGGGTTACTAACATTTACAAGCATCAATTGCAACAAGTTGTTGCAAGTAGAGGCTCTATTTAGTGGAACTAGGCCTGAGGGCTCAATACACAATTTGAAAATTCAAAGCACCATGTGGCCACAAGCATTTAATGTACAAGTTTCAAGACTAATGATAGTTCATGTATCCTTATTTAATCAAATTTCATGATTTCACATATAATAGACAGGAGGAGATGAAACATCCAAGATGGGATGAAGCATCAAATGAGGGGTGCAACTAAAGCCCAACATGGCATGACTTTACAGATAATTCTATTACCCCACAAAAATAAGGGCATCCCCTGGAATATTTGGATTCTTGTGCTTGGGTGAACTAACAACCTTGTTGGTATTTGATACTTTCATCTTTTGGGGGCAAGCTCACACATTAAATCAATGATTTCTTTTAGAGAATAATAGTAATGGTGGAGTACAAAGCAATAGTACCTCCCTATTATAGCACACTCGCAACCATGTTGTTACTAAAGTACTCCTCCCCTTTCTTTTCATCTTGTTTTTTCTCTTTTTGCTTTGCTATATGCCCTTTCCTCTTATTTTTTATTTTTATTTTTCTTATCCTCCTCTTAGTATTTTTTATCTTTTGCAACTATTTTAATTGTTGGTTCTCAAGAAGTTATAATCAGTCAAAGAGAAAATGATTGGGTGTTTTGGGCTATAGTTTGTTTATTTTTTGTTGTATTTTGAATGTTAGTTTTTTTGAGTGTGAGTATGATAACATGATTCGTTTTGTGTGTGCTAGAAGAAGTTGAATATGAAAGAGTTTTGAACTCATGTTACAATGTTTAATTTGGTTTGGTTTTCAACATTTTTTTTGGTTGTGTTGTGTGGGGTCAAGAGGTTTTAAGAAATGGTTGTAGTTATTACAACCATAGTTGGGACAACTCTTTGAGCGCAAGAAAAAGGAAGAAGAGCTCAATTGATTCCAACATAAAAACAATAAGCAAGAACTTGAAGAAGAAAGTCTTTTTTTTATTAATGTCTCATTTTGGAAGGTCATTTTAACATGTGTTTCAAAAGGTGGGTGTTTTTTTCAAAAGCTATGGGTCTTCATCCTTTGATTATGATATTTAGTTTTTTTGTTGTTTTAACTTTGCTTTGCCTTGACTTAATGAACTCAAAGCTTACAAGCTATTATGCCACTACATTAATGATTATAGAATGGGTTGTCATTCACTCATGAGTTTATGGTTTGAACACCCCCATGTAAAGTGAGATTGAGCTCTTTGGGCATAAATTGTATAGAGGGTCAAAAAAGGAAGACCTAATCGATGTCTAATGGCCGTGAATATATTGTTGGGTCTACTTTTGAAGGAATAGTCTAATGTGTGAAATCACATGGAGCATTCATTGATATAGGTGAAGATTTTGGGCTATTACATATTAGTGAGATAAGTGATGTTCGTGTGACTTCTATGGAGGCATTGTTTGCTCCTAGGGAAAAAATCAAGGTGAGTTTTTTGTGAATTAAAAGTGCAAGTCATTGTTATAATGATTATTTTTACACATGAAATTTAAAAAGTTTCAAATATACTGATTATGATTGAAATACATGTGCAGGGGATGATTTAAAATCAAGACAAAACTAAGGGCCACGTTAAGTTGTTAACCAAACAACTTGAAGCCAAACCTAATGACATGTTGCATGTTCAAGCCTATCAAAAGGTTTGTTTTTGTACATTTTACAATGTGATTCAATTATTGTCAAAGTTTGTACTCCATTTATTTATAAATTACTTGTAAATTTGAAATTTTTACTTTGTAAGCAAAAGAAAATGCCATAATGTTGACAAGTTTATCATTCAACGTAAACATGTATTAAAATTTTCTTAAAGTGTACATGATTGGATTTTTTTATTTATTTATGTTTTCCATAATGCTTAGGTTTGTAATCACACTTATTGTTATCTTGTTTAAATTTTGAACAAACATTCAAATTTGGCTATTAATTAAATATTTGTTAAATTATGTAATGTAAAGGTTTGTAATTTCGTAGGTTACGAATGGGATAAACTACTTGTAGTAAATAGGGTTTAGGATTTGGCTTACATTTAATTTATTGCATATAGTGGCAGGGAATAATGGAAGGGAATTTGATTGAGAACAAAAATAATGCAACGAACAAAAGACTTACAAATTTTCTTATTCGTGAGAAAGTAAAACATAATTAAACCCCCACCCATATTAATCTTACCCATGTAATTATAGGTTGAGATTTCATTATGTATGGGGATTTCAGTTTATGGTCTCAGTATATACATGTTTTATTAAACATTAGACATGAGGTTGTTTTTTAAAAACATTATTAATATATCTATGTGGGTTTTTATATGCATGTTTATGCTTTGTTAGCAAGACAAACAAAAACACATCCAATGCAAAAAAATTTACTATCAATTTAGTCACAAAAGGTTAGTTTATTTTATTCAAATATTGTAATATACTGAATGTGAATATAATAATACATGAAATTGATAATGTGGCACAAAAATTTGACATTTGCAAAATTTCATATCAATTATTTGGATCTATGTACTTACACATTGTTGTTGATTATTTTTTTGTGAAACATTAGCAGAAAAAAACTCAGCACAGATATGAGTGATGAAAGTGTTGTAAACATGGCTTCGAAATGTGTGAATAATAATTATTGCAAACATTGTGAAAAATGTGTTTCATCGAACAAAAAATGTATTGAAGACCACAACAAAATCAAGCTTCATCAAAGATTTGTGAAGTTATAGGAAAATACACGTCTATTCAAACATTTTTGCATAGGTAATTGATTAATCATATTTATGAAATTCATGTTTGATTATTTTAAAAATCCAATATTTAATATATTGATTCATTTCCATAATAAAGTGGGGTAAGAACGACCATTGTATGGTGTGTAAAACATGTGAAGTTTTGGTTCCAACCTATTTTGAAAGTATTATGATGCATGTGACTCAGCCCAAACATGTTCAAAAGCAATGAAATCAACAATTATAAACATTCTTACAAAATACATGTAAGTAACATTTTTTCATAGTAATGACATACGAAATACGAGTATTTTTCGAAGGTGCTCAAAAAGAAGTATTTTCAAGTATTTTTTTTAAAGCCCAAAAAAACATAAAATACGCGTATGTTTGAATCGAATTGAGAGTATGTCACTACTATGCATTTTTTTGTTTTCCAATGTAAAACATGTGCATGCATTAAAGTCTTGTGATGGTGATTAACATATGTCTAATGTGACGAAAAAATTCAAAAAATTTCTGATTGGAAAAATTATTTTCCACTTGGGTTGGCATATTTAAATGTGTTTAGAGAGAAAAAGCCTAAAGATCATTACTTCAAACATTACAACTTTCAATTACATGCATTGCAATTTCAAAATTTGTAAACTTCAACAATATTGATGGAGAAAGAAAATATGTTTTCTATTGTTAGAGTGTTATTATACGATGCCATTCCATGCACTGACTTAAAGGATTTGTGCAAGGAAGTAGCCTGGTTGGATTTGAATGCGAATGAATGTAAATGAGGCCTTAATATGGGCAATTCTAAAATGAGCATGCATATGTTTGGGTGGAAAAGGAATGTGTACAAACAAAAAAGCATTTGCATATGGTAGGTATGTATCATCATACTTTTGCATTGATTTATGTTCAATCAAGTTTTAATACATACATGATTACATAAGGTGATTTTTGCAGATATGTGCATCAATGTCCACAAGTAGAGGAAAATCCATCAAATTTTGTAAGAAAAATCCACACTTACTTGTTGAATAATTTCCCAAGGGCAATGGAAGGTTTTGAAAGTAAAAGAAAAAGGTTGAACATTGATGATGGAGAAGGCTATCTTGTGGACCAATCATCGTTCACATCATTCTTGCTTATTAGAAACTATGAACTAAAAATTCATGCAAATGTTGATGATGCTGATATATGTTTCATAATGTGGATACATGAAGGTATGTTGATTACTTTGATTTTCATTTCATCATTTTTCTACATTCAATGATAATCACTAATGTTTAAACTAATCACAAAATGCAAAAAATGGAATGGGAGCAAATGGTCAAACAACGTTTTGTTTGCGAGAATTTGAGGTAAATTTTGAAACAAAAAATGGGGAAATTTTCATGTTTAAGGTAGATAAAATTCTTCATTATACAATGAAAAACCAAGGAGGGAATCAATACAATACGAAATTTTTCTAAAAAAAATTTGTATTAAATCATTTGAAAAGTTTAAAAGGATGATGATGATCATCATTGAATCAAATTGATATCCTTATCATTATTTTGTTTATAATGTTGTTGTTTTTTTCCCTTTTTCCAAAAAATCACCACCATGATTGAACATGTATGTTTTTTGCATGGGCACCAAAGTTATTTTTTGGGGTAGGCACTTTTTAAACAAGAATAATAATCATGCACATGAAGTGCATGAAATAATATTTTTGTTTAAGAAATACATGATTATTATTATGATTCAAACCAAAACAACTTGAATAATTGTTAAATACATGAATGTTTTTGTTTGACATATAATTTGTGGTCCAATTATGCATAATGTTTTCAAAAACATCATAATTTTGTGAGTGTTTCAATAAAAATAATAATCGAGGCATTAGACATGTTTATTTTTCACATGAACACCAAAGTTATTTCTTTAGGTAGGTACCTTTCTTAAACAAATATAATAATCATGCACTTGAAGTGCATGAAATAATATTTTTGTTTGAGAAATACATGATTATTGGGATGATTCAAATCAAAATAACTTGAATAATTGTCAAGTACCTGAATGTTCTTGTTTGACATATTTTGTGGTCTTATTATGCATAATGTTTTCAAAAACATTGTAATCTTGTAGTACACATGGTTCAAACCTTGACCATGAAACACAACCACAACTTGTCAATCACCTATTGTTAGTTCTATTAAGTAGTTGTGAGATGCATACCAAACTATTTTAAAAATATTCTAAAACTTTGAAGTTTGAACAACTTCACCCCTAATAAAAGTTTGCCCTTCCAAAATATAATGATAGAGGTGCTTCATGCTTGGCATAGTTATATTGATTGTTCAACTTTGGCAAAAGTTATGGGATAAAATGTGGTGAACTATTTCGAACATCTTGAGAAACACATTGGGAGCTTGGGAACATGCCAAAAATGCATTAAAAACCTAGGGTGTTCACACATTGGGAACTTGATGCGAACACATATGATTGCTAACTTGTTGTGCAACTGGTGAGAAGACATTGAAAACATCAAAATCAAAAAATGTTCAAAACTCCCATTAATTCCCAAAATTGATTATTAGGTGCATGTTGCATCACCTCATTGGCAGAACAAAATATTTTTCCCCAAAAATGTTTATCATTCTTTTTCAATTAGACATAATGCCTCACTCTTTGATCAACCTTAGGTGAACCATCATCTCGTATACAACTTTAAACCTTGAGTTGGTCATTTTGTTTGGTGAATAATCAATCTACGTTAAAAACTTTGGGGAAACCTGAGAAAAATTCAATGATAGCTTTTCACACAACAATGGATGCCACATGGCATTCTAATTTATAGGTTTGCATTTTGGCCTTTGAAGCCTACTTGGCCATATGGGTCTTTAGCAATGTTTATCATAAAATCTGGAATATGACATCGGTGCAATTGCTCTAATAATAAGCAAGAGGCCTCACTCTAGAAGGTCAAGTACCAATGTACCTATATTATGTACATGTTGATTCACTTGCCGCCAAGTCAAAACCCCCAAAAACACATTTCCTTTGTGCACAATGCCTAGTAGGAATTGTGGTGACCGTGTGTGAACCCAATTTGTTTTGTTGATGAAGATTGCCTATATACACTTGAATTATAAGCTTCCATCAATGGTCATTGCAGAGGAAGTAGTGGCAAAAATGTTTACACAATCTAGGTCTAAAAAATAAGTCTAATTATTTTGTCATTTAAAAAAGGGAATGGAACCTCAAGTGTTAACATATTCCCATTAGAATTATTGGTAAAGTAAGAAAAACACAACTCAACTCTAGAACCCTAAGTTTGGTCATACACAGGGTGAGATTAAAAAAAACTTGCAAAAAAAACCTTAACATTCAACAGGGGATGAAACTTAGAAAATCATCAATTTTGGTGGTAAACTAAGTTTCATCCTATCTTTTCTTTTTCCCGAGAGCCTCCACTTATGCTACCTATATGTTCATTACTTTTAATTATCCAACTACTATCATTAATCTCGAACCTCATGCATTAAATGCTAATGGCCATGTGGCGCTTTGAAATTTCAAATTGTGTTTTGAGCCCTTAAGCCTACCTCCACTAAATACTAAGATTCAAGATTAAATGCACCAGGCTTAAAAACATTTATAGTTACAATACAAATAGCAACAACAATGATAAGTTGAAAGCATTCAAGAAAAGAAAGGACAAAGCAAATTCAGTTTAGCACCAAATTTGTTGTTAAATTGAGTTTCATGCCCCATTGAAACCCAATGTTTTTTTTTTCTTATTTAAAAAAATCTTGTCCCTTATGTGACCAAACCATGGTTTTGATGTCGTTTCTACCTAACTTCGTGGATACCTTATTAACTTCAATGGTCATTAAATTTTATTTTTTAAATGTTGAAATTTATTAAAAAATAATTGTTTAGAATGCCGAACTGATGGATTCTACAAGTGAATATTACTAATGATGTTTCATAGTTGATTTCATTATAACCTCATTAACAAGCCATCTCTAAAGTTTATTCACATCTTGGTTTCAATCATGGGTAATGAAATGCTACTATTACTTTTGAAGGTAAGATTTCACCAGTCTTTGTTGTCCTACTAAACTAGGCAAATGTTTTCCAAAGCCTTTCCCAATGGTAGTTTAGCTGAGCAAATTAAATATTGAACATTAACTACAATGAGATGTTGTGTACATTGTGGTCTCAAAATGTTAAATCACCTTGGAAGGCTTTGTTATTCTTGGATGCAAAACTTGCATTAATGTAATAAATGAAATGTGTTTTTGAGGAAGATAACTTATAAGATGTGGAATTGGGTTTATTGTGAACTTGGATGCATGCTTCTTTTAATGTGGTTATTCTAGCATGGGCTCTTAGGCTTTAGTTGATGACCACCTTGTTAGGTCTTACTAAAAATGTTTTTGTTCTATTTTCTAATGTAACAAAAGTGGTGATGATGATCCACTTTGCATAGGAAGACTAAGACATTGGCCACTAGTTTAAAATGGAAATAAACCTTTTTTAAACATACTCATATTTTTTTGTTACATACTTGAACCATGTATATAAATATAGTGATTTTCCTCAAAATTTTATTGAATTTTCCTATTGAAAATCCCAATGACCATTAATTTAATTTAATTATTTTTAAAATTACGTTATATATCCAACAAAAAATACATTGATCTTGTTGCCTGCCATGTTGGGAGGAAACAAGATCCCCTTATCATTAACAATGGATGTCATAACCATCACTTTCCATACAGAAAGAACCCTAAACTTTAAAAACTCGTCGAAACAAATATTGGATTTGCTACAAAGACTATCAAAACCTACAAGAGTCAAAACCTAATAGTTCGTTGAAACAAACACATCAATAAATGAAGTTCAAAGCAATAATTTCATAGTTATAGTAATGTTGCAAACTTGATACTGGCATCGTTACATATACAAGCTTGTGGGAACAATGGTTTTGCTTTCAATTCATGCGCAATATACGTGAGCTTGTGGAACAGTGGTTGTGCAAACAATTCATGCACCACGAACCAAAATTATTACAAAGAAGTGCAAAAACTCACTTGCACAAATTTTCAACAAAGTTTTGTATTTTTTAATTATTTGTGCTCGTGGTTTTTTGTGGTTATAGGTTTGAGTGTAATGGTGGGGATGTGTTGTGGGAGAAATTTAATCGGTATGGTATGTAGTGTGTTTTTCCATAGAATTTGGTTTATGTGATTGTATCTATGGAATGGTTTGGAGAAATGGGGTTATTGATATTAGAGAAATGATATATTGATGAAGTGAAACACAATGTGCAGGTGGTGGGCATCTTGTAGCTGTTGGCACATCGGCAATAATGGTTCAAGAAGTATGAATGATAACACCAACTATAGGAGATGGAGGGAAAAAAAAAGTGATAATACATGCTTTCGAGTTACAAAAAGTCCCAATCTTCGCAAAACATGATGTCAAAGCCATGGTGCAACAAGTGGATGTGAGCCATACCGACACAACCATGTGTGGTAGTCTCAGTTTTTAAAAATTACATCAAGGATATTTGAGTGTGGTAAGGCTATTAGGGGTTTTTAACAACTTCATGTTAGAATAAGGAATGTAAGTATGCATGGTTGCATGGGGGGTTTTCTTTTTCAAAATTTGATATTAGATGAATGAGGTATAGGGTTAATTATTTTCTTCAACAAAAGTTGGTAATCATAGTTTTAGAACCTCAGTTATGTGATTAGGGGTGAGAAATCTCTAGAAGGTTAGGGTTAGAAACAAACGCCAAATTTGTAATGTTTGGCAAAGCATGGGTCTTCTTATGGTATTTAGTGGGTAGTCATGTAAGCGAGGATGTTTAAGATTCGTGAAACAGTTAAGGGGGTGTCAATGAAAGGTTTGATGGAGATAGAATAATCTTCAAGTCTTATAAACATAAGATTAACTCAAGACAACTTAACGATTAAATAAATAGTGTGATAGGGTGGCAATGGCAACATGAATTTCATAATAAATGAAATATTTATTCAGATTATGGATAAGCTTGACGAGGAGCTGTAATTACATGTTGAGTCCTAGGCTATGCCATAGTGATAGCTCATGAGTGTAGGAAATCTAGGATGCATGAAATGGTGCAAATTAAGTAGTCCACTTTACTATTAGGAGGCAGCCAACAAATCAGATCGCACAACCAACGATAGTGTCCAATGCCATGAATTGAAGATCATGCAAAGATTGAAGTGTCTTCAATTTTATAACAACCTTTATAGACGGTTTTAGGTTCATCATTAGAATCGGGGTTGACTTACAATAAAATCACCAAGGTGCGAAAGTTCAAAGAAATGCGATAATACCAAGTTCAAGGGGGTTCAACTTCAAGACAAACATGCACCTTTTGAGGTTTGGGATTTTCATCACAAGGATGTTACGTCAATGTCAAATCTAAAGATGACTTTGAAGCCGATTTTTCATTCATTTATGCAACTTGAGGCCCGTAAGACGTGGCCATAGGTGATGCCATAATTTCAAGGAAAGGAAAACAAAAATCTTCAATATTCAATCAAATCGGCAATGAATGTGTGGAGGCCTTATTACATCAAAATGTGTAGTTGTAATTTATAGGTCAAGGAAAAGGAAGGAAATGCATGAGTAATGGTTTAAAACCATGGTAGAATAAAACCTTAAAATCAATGGAAAAAATGAAAGTTTAAGTAAAATTTGTTGGGGGAAAATGGGAAGAGGTGAAAAAGTGCTTCTCCTTTTCCTTCCATTGGCCACCAAGCATTAGAACTTTCCAAGGGCCACCAAACATTAAAACCTTCCAAGGGCCACTAAACATTAAAACCTTTTAAGGGCCATCAAGCATTAAAACCTTCCAAGGGCCACCAAACATTAGAACCTTTTAAGGGCCATTAAGCACTAAAACCTTCCAAGGGCCACCAAACATTGGAACCTTTCAAGGGCCACTAAACATTGGAACCTTTCAAGGGCCAGCAAACATTGGAACCTTTCAAGGGCCACTAAACATTGGAACCTTTCAAAGGCCACCAAGCATCAGAACCTTACATTGGCCATTGAGTTGGGATTTTCCTTCACCTCCTTCCTTCTCCTTCTCTTTAAAGGGCGAATTCGAATCATTTGAGGCTCTATTTTTCGGACATAATTTTCGATTCAAATCTTGAAAATGCTTGTTCCCATAACCTTCTTTAGGAGGAGAAGAATGATTAGTCTTGGTAGATGGTGGAAATAGGGAGAATAGATTGGATGTTTGTAGTACTTTTGAAAGAATGGAAGTGAGTAGGGATAGTGTTGAGAGTTTGAAATCTTAGAGAAACTTCATAAACCCTTTCGAGTTTAGTATTACAACTTTTTACTGGTTTGGGTGCAGAGCTTAAAACTTGGTAGGCAAGTGCACCTTTTAGCTAACTTTCTAGCAAACTAATGCAAATTAAATTTGAATAACATATGTGATGAAAACAATATTTTAAGTGATCGAAGGTCTGTTGGCATGTTAAATTTCTTACTTTTGTGAAACCCTCTCAGCTTTGGTAACATAATTTCTTACTAGTATGGATGTAAAGCTTATAATTTAGTAGGCATTTGCGCCTTGTAACTATATTCTTAATGAACTAAGGTAAGTTAAATTTGAATAATTTATGTGATGGGAACAATATTTTGAGTGATTAGAGGTTTGTTGCCAAGTTGAACTTCCTACCTTCGTAAAACCTTCTCAGGTTTTGTAGCACAAATTTTTATTGATGTAGGTGCAAAGCTTGGAATTTGGTAGATAGATACGCCTTTTAATTAACTTTTTAATGAGGTAAGGCAAGCTAAAGTTGGATGACATATGTGATAAGAATAATTTTTTTAAGTGATTGGGGGTTTAGTATCAAGTTGAGCATGGTGTCGAATCCTTAAAAATTGGTTTAAATGGGTGACAATTTAACATAAAATTTTAAGATTTGGGGTGCTTGAACTTATAAAATAAATCTATCAATTCCAAATCATAAATGTTGCATAAAAGGCAAATTATTTGGTTTTAATTACAAACGTAACTAACATCTAGAGATACATTTGGCATCTTTCCTTCATTGGTAGCATATGTACCTTCAAATATAATCACCTCGTAGAACCAAGAGTAGAAGGATAAAAAGTCGCCTCACAGTGGCATGTAATCCAGTTTCCACTGTGTGCGACCTACTAACTGTTATTTTTGAAAAGGCTTATGCACGACCATAGGTACTGGAGTTTTGCAACCTTGGGCTTGTATGCATGATGCGTTAATTATACATTAATCAATGTTATTTAGATTATATCACACAACATATATCCTAGTTTTATTGATAGGGGGTTAAAACCCACTATATTTATGTTTTGGGTAACATGATATGTGCCAAATTCATGATTGAATGTTGTCTTTGGAAGGGTGTGCATATCATGTCATGTAGAACAAAACACATTTTGGGTCGCATGACAAAGGAAGAGGTGTGTCGTTTTGATTCACCAAATGTCAATGCAAATAATTACATGATCTCTCGAAGGGTCTATGATGCAAATGGGAAGATGCAACCTCCCAATCACAAATTCAAGCTTGATGATCATGTCATGGTTTACATTAAAGATTCAAGGTATTGTCCATTTTTTTATATAGCCCCACAATCCATTACCTTCATCAATATTGCATTAGTGAGATGCATATGATTTATTGTTGCTAGAGCTGGGTTCCTTGTGTTGAAATTACAATGAAAATTTTAAAAGTATCCATTTAATGTCTTGATTTTTTTTGGTAGGATTTGAGATCCTCACAATAATCTTTCCTTTCCTACAATTCAAATGGAACATTAGTTAACCAACAAAAGTTTCAAAGGAATGGTTCAAAAGTTTAGCTTCAACATGGAAACATTGTGTTATTTGTTGGTCCACCAAAACATGGTGAATCTCTATCATCTAACAATGCATCTACCATTCCTTTGTATGGTTTTTTCCTTTACCATTGCTAATCTATGAATTACATGCTTAAGAATTCTAAGAATTGGCTATTTTGGTTCTTATTTATATGTGCCTTTCAAAACATGCTTTTACATTTGTCTATATAATGGTGCCAATAGGAGAAAACATGTTGGGGATAACCTCTCATGATGACCCCATTAACACCACAAGAGCAGCAACTTTGAAGAGGAAAAATGCCCCATATTGTAAGCAATATTGCAACCATGAAGCCAACATAAAAGATGTTGTCAATAACCCTAAATTTTGAAATACCTAATTATTCCAAAAACCACGTACCACCACACCATAGTCCTAAGTTTATTACGACATGTTTGTGAATATGGTGCATTTTAGTTAAAGCGTATTGGAGTTATATTGTAATCAATGTGGAAGATGGAGGATTTGCCAAGTGTAAGCAAAGTCAAGGTCTTGGAAGTGAAGGCTCTAAGATCCTAATTTCATTTAATGATGTTTAGAACTTGCAACATTCAAGTGAAGTGATCTTGACAACTTGTAGGCTTGATGAGGAGGTGTAGGTAATTTTACTCAGACCTTTGCTTTTATGAATTAGTTGGCTTCAACTCCAATTTAACTTCATTTTTTTGTTCAATGGGTCTTTAAACTAGTAGCTATGGTCATAATTTTTTGTTGTGTGATGCATTTTTTGCTTTTTGATGCATTTTTTTATTTGACATGGGAGTAGGAACTTCATCATTAGTTAGAGATACAAATCTTACCATTGAAAAATTGCAAACAAACTACCATACATTTGAAGCAAATCATGATGTAGTGGGTGTCTTCTTTCAAGCTCTCCATACTCCTTTCAAAACTAGTTGGTTGAATAATGTGGCAAATATTTCTAATATGGGAAAAGGTTGTACATTGGTATTGTAGGGCAGTTCTTGAAAGTTCAGCTTGTTTTACTACACAAGAGTTTAAAAAGTTTGAAACATTAATTACCATGAAGTATACAACTCAAATTAAAAACATGTAGGCACAACTTTTTGCTACAACAAAAGAGCTCAAGGAGTCTACAATGAAAATCTCGCATCAATAAAACATTATTGAAGATTTGAAGTGGCATATGGTTGTTACTACCAATGCATGTCTTCATGTTGAAGAAAAATTACAAAGGTCTTGAAATGGCCCAAATATTTGTAAGCTACAAATGTTGAGTGAAATGGAGCCTCAAGTATGTTGATATCAAATCTCGGAGATGACTCTAGTGAGTGATGTGCTACTTTATCTGTCCAATTACATTTGAAATAAATGTTTTGAAGAAAGCTATTGTGGGGTATATTGTTATTAGCATCCAAGGGCATTACAAATCTTGGCCTCTTCACATCACCATAATTCCAACCTCAAATGCATGCTTCCAATATGTCTATACTTGTAGATAGAAGCTTGGGAAATCTTGGCTCCATATGTAATTTGACATTAATGGTTTTGTCCATTATGGTTGAAGGCTAAATTATCTAAAGCACATGTGGTAATTTGTTGGTGAGGAAAAGGAGGTGATGTGCACTTCATAGTGATACAAATTGAGAACATGGGTAGATGGGGATACAAGGCCACTTGATGTTACAAATGTGGTAAGCCTTGCGATTCATAAAACTTCAAAGTCTACGTCTGGATTGATGTTACTACACTCCATCATAATGTATATTTGTTATCACCCAAACAGTTGTGTGGATTACTTTGTGTTGTTGCCACATCTTGTAACACTTGGAATAATTGTGTCCTTTTTAACAATTGAGCTATTAAACTTTTGCACACATACCATGGAATTATATTTGTTTAATGCATGTGAAGTCTCTTTAAGGGTTTGTGGTGTTGATCACACAAGTACTTTGTATATCGTGTGTTTTAATGTATATTGAATGTGTTAAACAAGGTCAATCACCTTGGGTAGCAAGAACCAAATATAGTTGAAGTTGATGAACTTTGGTGAAAATGGTGATGTGTCTTTTAAGCAACATTGAGGCACTAATGGAAGCAAAATTGAATCAAAGTACACTTCCAGAACATGTGAGTTATATCAATAGTTTTTGCCAAAAGAAATGACCAAAATTATTATTGTTGTTCCCAATACACCTTAATAGTTCCTCTGTTCCAAAGCCAATTGTTGAAAGTGTCATGTGCAGGTAAGAGTAACATAACTCCTTTTTCATGGAATAATCAATTAAACTTATGCATCTTCCTACTTATCTCACTCATTCAGGATTGAGTACATGTTGTGGCCAACCAATTGTCATATATTTGTGAGGCCATGGGACTAAAACCAATAAGGTAATAATCAGTGGTGTTCATGTATTGTTTTAGTGTGTGTAAAAAGGAGCTATCATGTAGTCAAGCATATTCTTTGAGCATCTAAGAAACTAAAGGAAGTCCTTCCTTTAAGTAATTGGAAAAATTGATCATAAAGTTATATCTCTACTACCAAAATTGAGAGTCAAAAAATATGTATATGGGCTATTCTAATGTTATAAACATGATATAAAATTAATCTTATGTGTATTGGAAAATATTTAAAAACTTGTACATGCACATGGACAATTGCTATGGGACAATGAGGTGGAAACTACGTATTGCAACTACAAGAAAGGGCACCATGTGTCATAGCATTGTCAATCCAAAATTTACCTTCTAATACATTATACCTTTTGGTAAGGTGAATTTCTTTTCCAATATGTCATCATAGTGGATGTTGTTATTGTTGATGGTTTAGGTCTTTTCCTATCTGAAAATTCTTGTTTAGAAACTATAGAATGAGGATATATAACCTTTACATGAGGCATCAACCCTTTGTGTGTTTTTGTTTTTGGATGTTATTTTTGCCAATCATAGAAAAGTTTATTGGGAGAAGTGAAAATATGGCCATGTGTGTAAACTAGTTGCATCTTGAGGATTTGGACTGGTAATTGGAAGTTATACTAAGGATAAGATTTGTTGGTAGATTGTTGATTTTTTAATGTTTACACGTAGTTGAGTGGTGCCATTGTTATTACAAGTATGTAAAGTATGTTAGGATAGCCAATTGTGAATTGTAATGGACATTGTGGATATATTTGCAAGAAGGAACTACTGACCAACTTCTACCATATTTCTTGCAAGGTTGAGAAAAGAATTTTTGAATGTGTCCACAACTCAACATCATGATTCATTAGCAAGCATGATCTAGTCAACCAAGGATAGTTTCACTTTTGGATTTTCTCTAGTCTTGGGCTTCATCAAAATGAATTTGATGTCTAAACTTGTCTACTATTTCCCATGGATTCAATTGGGAAGAAATATTCAAAGGATACTTCTTATTATTATTTCATGAGGTTGTGGCATATCATTGTTTGTGCTGCATTTCTTGTTCAAATAATTTGATAGGTCATGAGATGTCAAGTACTCTTGCAATTATATGTTGGATTTTCTATGTTGGGTGTGTAGGTGGTAGGCATTGATATGATGTCAAAGCCACTGTTGCCCACAATTGGTGATGCCAATGTTGAATGACACACAAACATGGGGGTATGTTTCATTTGTTGGTTTGTTGTGTTTAATTCAAAGCCAAAAGATGGTTGACATCCTTGTGACCATAATGGCATAGTAGTCCAAATTTCCTTCTCTTCACATAAAATAGTATCCCATGCTTTGGGACACCTTTTATCTTGCATGTATAGATTTACTTGAAGCCAACCATAGGGATGTGGAACATCACACAAGGAGGCGAATTCACACACAACCTTACCTTCGAATGTGCTTTGGTCATAACACATCCAATTTTTTCCATTTATATTATTTAAAAAGTTCTTAGGTACATCCAATTATTGCCACTTATATTGTCTGCATTAATTAAATTATTTGGAATATGTCTAAAATAAAATATTGCAATTGAAAGGAAGGACCACTATACATTTTTATTTTCTATTCATGTCATTATAGCTATTGTTCAATTGCATGGATGGAGAGAAATAAAACTTTAAACTTGCCTTTTAATGAAACTTGCAAGGATATTTTTTCCTTATATCCAATCCATTTATGCAGAGCCAGTTCAATAATGTTGGATTGCCCATGCTTTCCAAACATGATGCATTTGCAATAAGAGTGGGTAGATGCTACATTGTCCTTTTTAGTTGGATGTGTGTAAATGGTCCAACGGTTGATATTGTGATAATGCAAACCACACCAAAAAAAGACTTATATTAGTGATAAAATATGGCAAGTGGTAGGAGACAACTAGATGATCCTCTTAAGCTTACAACTAGGGATGACAAGTTATGGGCTAGAGAGGTGTCATGGGCCCAACAACATGGCATGACTAAAATGTGGTGTCCATGTAATAAGTGCGTAGGAAATGGGAGGCCAATCCTGCTTGACACAATTTGAGGATACCTCATCTTGAATGGTAGGCACTCCTTGTATAAAGTTTGGAACGCCCCAAGGGAAATCAATGATTCTAACGAAAAAGGGGTTGCAACAATTAAAGGATTATTATAGACAACAAGGCATTTGGTGGATGAGGGTGTTCACATGGAACAACTTTTCAATGATCTATTCCTAGCTCCAAATGTTGAAGTAGGCATGGAAAATGTTCACTTGAACCCAAACTCAAGGGAGGATGAAATTGGCATGGTCCAAGAGGTGTGATATCATGGAAGAGTTAGAAGTTGTGCCAAAGAACATGATAGGGCAAGATGAAGGCAATGCAAAAGGAAACATAGGAAACAACCATGAAGGATTTGCAAGAAACTCTAATGAGGACATCTTTAGTGAAGGTTAATACTTGCAAGAAGCATGCTAACCCTTATACAATGGTGCCAAATCATCAATGCTAGCAGCCACACTCCTATTGATGAATGTTTGCAAGGTGCATGGTGTTTCTAACAAGTTTGTTGATGAACTATTAACATTACTTCACATGCATTTATGACCACTAGATAATTGTTTGCCACCAACAATGTGAGTAGCTAAAACCTTAACTAGCAAGGTAGGCCTAAAATATAATAACATAAATGCATGTGTTAACGGATGTGTGTTGTTTTGGAAGGAATATGAGACATTGGAAACATGTCCAAAATGTGGGTTAACACACTTTAAAACATATGGCAAGTCAAATGTGGCCATTAAAATAGTTCGACACTTTCCATTGGTTCCTAGGCTATTACACATGTTTCAAACTTAAAAAATTATTGAACTCATGACTTGGCATAGCCGAAATAAAAGCACAAATGGGAAGGTTCGTCATGTGCATGATAGTAAAACTTAGGCCCACATTGATAGGACTTGGCCAAAATTTGGGGGTGAACCCATAAATGTTAGATTGGGGCTTGCCATAGATGGAATGAATCCATTCGGGGAAAAGAGCAATGCATGGCCAACTTCACCCGTGTTGTTCTTGAACTATAACCTTCCACCTTGGCTAATGACCAGAAAGTTCCTCTTGTTGTTATTAATGGTAATCCTTAGACCGAGCAATGTGAAGAGTATAAATTTTTATGTTTACTTGGCCGCTGTGTTTGAGGAGCTTACTGAATTATGGAAGGGGGTGACGGTTGTAGATGTATTGCAACATGTCAAAAGGAGGGAATTTACCTTGAAGGCAATTTTAATGTGGATAATCCATGATTTTTTTGCTTACGGGATAGTTTATGGTTGCCAACACCAAGGTTATAAAGCATGCCCTTTGTGTGGCACTAATATAGTCAATCAATGGTCCAAAGAACTTGGGAAACCAATTTTTCAAGGAAGTCGGAGGTGTTTGCGGAGAAACCACCCATATAAAACACATCCAAATGCAAAGCACTTTGATGGCAATGAGGAGGTGCAGGGGAAGCCTAAAACAACAATTGTTGTTAAAACATTAAAGCAAACACAAATGACAAAAGACTAGGT
>Ga0116228_10001465_pt1 | contig 19644 bp, 15 predicted proteins | sample S1TSphfallax_2_FD_89694 | JGI IMG/M metagenome (GOLD analysis project Ga0116228, IMG submission 89694) | Host-associated microbial communities from peat moss isolated from Minnesota, USA - S1T2_Fc - Sphagnum fallax MG | ecosystem: Host-associated > Plants > Peat moss > Unclassified | place... | reverse complement strand
TTTAAAGCCTTTTTGGACCTTGGTGGCTTTTTAACATGGTCCCTTGTCCCTATTCCATCCCATCTCAATTTCCAAATTTGCCCACTTGTAAGTTGCACCCACTTACCTACCCAAGAATAGAATAGAAAGATTATCAATTAATTAATTGACAAGTGACAACATGATTGAAATTTAAATGCCTAAATAAATTTCATCAAACTTAAAAATGAAAAACAAACATGTTCAATTGATGTCATGTTCATAATTACAAAGAAAATAAAAACCTTATGGTCAAATACCTATACAATGATGGTCCTCTTGCATCATCTACTACACCTTGAGTGTCACTATGGTTGCACCACTACCCTATCCATTATTCTTTGTAGCAACTTCATGGATTAAGACAGTAACTTGTATCTAACACACCTTTTACATAAATAATTATTTGAGTTGCCTTGGCAATAGCTTTTGGAAATCAAGTTCTTTCTTACATGTGATAAAAGAATAATTAATTTATTATATTGGCCCCTCTCTAGCATGGCATATTAACATCATATCATTTAGTAGTGTGATCTTGGTTGCTCAACATTTGTAACTTTGCAAAATTATATTTATCTTTATGCATATTGCAAGTTGATTTGGATTTGGGCATTGTTAAAATCTCATAGTTCACATATTGGAAACAAACAACCTCCAAACTTGAAGGACCAACCCCTTGAATCAAATAGCCTCTAGACTCAAAGGACCAACTCCATGGATCAACAACTCTAAACAATTTTCATAAATGACCAAAGATTTAGCAACAAATTACATAAAGTTCATGGATCTTGCACAATTTTCTCTAGCTTTAGATTGTCATATCTTAGTGGCATTGAGCTTGAAAACTAAATTGTAAGATATTTGCATTTGGGCATTGACAAAAACTTCATAGTACACATATTGGAAACAAACAACCTCCAAATTCAAAAGACCAACTCCTTGAATCAATAACTTTAAACAATTCCCATGATTGATTAAAGATGCAAAAACAAATTACATAAATTTCATGAATTCAAGACACAATTTCTCTTAGCTTTAAATCATCATATCTTAGTGATGTTGAACTCAAAGACTAAACTACAAGAGAATGATTAAGGCTCTAGTGAATCCATTGTGCAATCTTTGATGTTTGTTTATGAAATTCATTGAGCCCCAACCAAATTGCTCCCTCCAAAACTATTTAAAAACTTATGTTCATGATGATGATCTACAAGCTCAAAGATTTATTTTGAAAACAAAAAGGATTGTAAAGATTTTTACAAATGCATCTATTTTCTCACAATGATCCACACATAAACAAATCTAGAAACAAACACAACAACAAAATATGAATTTGCAACCAACTTTGCACTATGTACACCTCTTAACATAGTGCAAAGTTGGTTGCACATAACATAATCCAATCCAATCTTAATGTTCAAAACTTTAGGTACTCATTCTTGACTACAATTGGACCTAGAACCAAACCCACATTCTTTCATGATAATCCTAGTTCTAAAGCAACAAGAAACAAGTATTTTCATTCCAATTTTAAAACATTACCAAATATGAATTATGGTTCAATGATAACATGGGTCCAAATGCGCTAAAAACAACCAAGGACTATGTTGACTTCACTAAAATCTTGCACATTCATGACTTTGAAAATGAACTAAATAGGTTTTAAAGATTCAATTGAAGTTTGGTTTGGTGGACTATGTTTCTAGATTAATGAATTTAGTTCTTAATGATTTTTGTGAAATTCTCAAATGTTTCACTTACTCATTTACTGATATAAAAACTTGGGTAAACAATTGTTGATTGGGTCCTTTATGTTTCAAATGTCTTTTATTGTATGTGAAACTAATCCATTCATTATCAAAATCCATGGAAGTCCATATATTGTTGATTGTGAAGCCTTGGACTTGAAAAAAAACTTAAAATTATATTTTAACTTGAATATACATCGATGCATTTTGAATATGCTTTTGACTCTTAAAAATACATAATTAAAAAAAAATCTTTAAAGAAGAGATGTTTTTTACTATGTAAAAAAATGCAAGGCTACATTCTCATGAAAATTGGATATGTTACTAATTTTTTTGTATGTTTTTTTGTATAGTTGATTGATACCCTATTTTGAAAATTGGATAGATAATTGCCAAATTATGACCTTTAATGCAAAATTTCGTATCATAAATACATAATTTACTAATGAATAGTTGTTATTTGTTGTTCCAACTTGAATTTTGTCAAACATTAAAACACAATATGCCAAATTAATGTTGTACAAAAGATTAACATTGAACAACCTTTTAAAATTAACAAATTTTTCATCAAACAGATGATAAATACAATATGTAATATGTTTCCATTCAATTTTGGGAAAATTTGTTTGGCATGTGGAAGTTACATAAGTGTTTTGCACCAAAAAAAAAGGATTTTAGCTTTGGATTGGGTGGCTCCTCTTAGCATATTTGGACCCATATTCGTTCCACAACATCATGACCCCACGAATGTTAGTTGGAACAATTTTTCATTCTAATGTTTGTTAGAGTTCATAGTTAAAGAATCAAAACTCAAAACCTTTAGTTATAACTAGCCAAATCAAGTAACCCACTCAATGACAAGTAAGCCCATTGGATGAAACAAAAGTTAACAGATGAATGTCATTAAAAAAAGGATAATTTAAAAAAAATCTAAAATTCACCCAATGGATAATGATGTGAATTTTGAATTAGACTTCAATAAATCATTGTCCATCGATTAAATCCAATCTAATGGATGAACATTATTACATGAGATGAGAAAAAAAGGTGATTGATGGATGTTTTGGTGAGATGCAATGGAATAAAATTTACTAGTTGAAATAAAATGAAATACAATTGTTGAATGTAATACCATGGGATGAATTATCAACATCATGTATATTATTATGATTAAAAGGAATTGAACCTTTCATCTTTTGAATCATATATCAACTCTTCAACCATCCAACCACCCCTTTAAACTTTTAACAAATTATGCCATAGCATAAATAGAAACATGTATACTTTCATTTTCCACATTATTAAAAACTTATGTAATTTTATTATGTCAATATATGTTAACAAAATGAAATGTTATTATGTGAATCAATGTAATTAATATAGCAATGACATAATGACATTATAATAACATTAGTGACATTATGTTATGATATTTCATTAATATAATTTGATTATGACATTATATTTGTTTCAAATATTTGGCCCATAAATTTGGGCTTTTCCCTCATGTCCAAGGTGTAGATGTCTTCTTTTCGAAGCTTTACCCCACACATAAAGACTTGAGATTTTTTTTCCTTGTTAATTGCCACATGCTATCATTTTAAAAAAATTCAAAAGATTATTGATCATATAAAATTGAAATCTTATGCTTCAAAAGATTGACATCTTTTCTTTTATTAGGATATGAAAAAAGTAAAAATGAAATAAATAAGAAAAAAAGGGGGAAATCCCTAGTCTTTACTTGTGATCCCTATGAAGTGACTTTTTGTCCTTCTATTCTCGATTTTATGAAGTGACTATACTTGAAAACACACATGCTATTAGTGAATGAAAAATGCAAGTGTATTTTTAGATGTTAGATTGCGTTTGTAGTCGGAACCAAGTAGTTTGCATCCCATGCATCATTTACAATTTAAAATTAATAGATATATTTTCCAAGTTCAACCACTCCAAATCCTATAATTTTATGTTAAATTATCATTCATTCAAATCAACTTTTAAGGGTTCAACACCATGTTCAATTTGGCAACAGACCTCTAGTCACTTAAAATCTTATTCCTACCACATACATTATCCAAATCTAGTTTGCTTTAGTTCATTAGAAATGTAACTACAAGGCGCATCTACCTACAAAATTGCAAGCTCTACAGCTAAACTAGTATTAAGTTATGCTACTAAACCTAAAAAGGTTTTACGAAAGTAAAAAGTTCAACTTGGATGTAAACCACTAATAACTTAAAATGTTATTCCTACCACATACACTATCTAAATCTAGCTTGTTTTAGCTCATTAGAAAGCTAACTACAAAACACATTTTGCATACCAAATTCTAAGCTTTGCAACTAAATCAATAATAAGTTATGCTACCAAACCCGAAAGGGTTTTATGACAATAGGAAGTTCAACTTGGCTACAAACCATTAGTCACTTGAAATATTATTCCTCTCACATATGTTATTGAAATCCGGCTTGCCTTAGCTCATTGGGAAGTTAACTATAAAACACACCTTCTTATCAAATCCTAAACTTTGCACCCAAACCAGTAAGAAGTTGTGCTACCAAACTTGAGAGGGTTTGTGAATTTTTTTAAAGATTTCAAGGTCCCAACACTATCCTTACTCATTTTCATTTTTTCAAAACTACTATAAATGTCCATTCTACTCTCCTTCTTTCTACCATTTACCAAGACTAATAATTATTTTCTTAATAAAAAAGGTTGTGGGAATAAGTACTCTCAAGATTTGAATCAAAAATGATCCTTCGAAAAAAAGAGCCCCAAATGATCCGAATTCACCCTTTTAAAGAAAGGAGAAAGAAGATTCCAATTTGGTGGCCAATGGAAGGAAAAGGAAAAACACCTTTTCACCTTTTCCCATTTTCCCCTAAGAAATTTTACTTAAACCTTCATTTTTTCCTTTGATATTGAAGTTTTACTTTACCATGGTTCTAGGCCATTACTTACACATTTCTTTATTTTTCCTTGACCTACAAATTACAACTACGCATCTTGATGTAACAAGTCCTTCACACATTCATTGCTGATTTGATTTTGATTGAAGATCTATTTTCCTTTCCTTGAAATTATGGCGTCACGTATGGCCACATCTTACGAGCCTCAAACTACACAAGTGAATGAAGAACCGGCTCCAAAGTTATCTTTAAATTTGACGTTGACACAACATCTTCGTGATGAAGACCTCGAACCACGAAAAGTGCACGTTCGTTTAGAAGTTGATCCCCCTTGAGTTTGGTACTATCGTATTTTTTCGAATTTTCACACCCTAGTGATTTTGTTGTAAGTCGACCTTACTTCTAATGATGAATTTGAAACCATCTGTGAAGGTTATTGCGAAATTGAAAACACCTCTATTTCACATAGTCTTCAATTCCTAATGTTTGACATTATCGTTGTTTGCATGGTCCGATTCGCCAATTACGTCTTAATAACAAGGCCGACTACCTAATTCACACCATTCGACGCATCTTAGATTTTCTGCAGTTATGAACTATCATTGTGGCATAGACTCAACATGTAATTGCAGCTCTTTGTTGAGCTTATCCATAATCTAAATAAATGTTTCATTCATCATGAAATTCATGTTGCCATTGCCATCCTAACACTTTATTTATTTAATCGTCAAGTTGTTTCGAATGAATATTATGCTTATAAGGTTTGAAGATTATTCTATCTCTATTGGACCTTTCATTGACACCCCCTCAACTGCTTCATGAATTTCAAATGTCCTTACTACTCACTAAATACTAGAACAAGACCAATGTTTTGTTAAACACCACGAATTTTGGTGTCTGCTTCTACCCCCAACCCTTTAGAGATTTCTCACCCTAATTACACAACTAAGGTTTTTAAATTATGGTTACGAGCTTTTTATTGAAGAAAAAAACTAATCGAACACCTTATTCACCAATATTGCATTTCAGAAAAGAAAACACCCCCCCCCCCCAACAAATAACCATGCGCATTCATCATTCCTTATTCTAACATGAAGTTGTTAAAACCCCTAATAACCTTACCACATTCAAATATCTTTGATGCAACTCTTAAAAATCAAGACTATCGGACATGGCTATGTCAATATGGCTCATAATCCTTAACATCCAAAAATCACTACAACAAAATGTGTCCATGTATACCAAATGATTTCACTAGATTTTGAATGAATTCATTGATTGTACCAAACGAGGATCGATGAAGAAGTAGTGAATTCATTGGTGTAATGAATGAGGACTAGTGAACCGCACCCACATTTTGTAGTAGTGAATGGATTTAACATTAAACGGCAATAGGTTTTTAAAACATGTTTAAACAATATTAAAACTTAGTACAAAAATGTTAAAATATTAAAATTTAAAATTCAATTATGGTTTTTTTTTAATTCCAAAAAAAATGTCATAATATTCCATTTTTATTTTTATTTTTCGCATTTTGGTGAAATTTCACATATAAAATGATGGTCTTTACTAATGTTGGCCAATTATGGAAATTTGATTAGATTATCAATCTAACTATGAATAACCTACTAAAAGTTTGATTTTTATGATAATTAATTAAATCAATAACCACTTAATATTGAATTTTCAAAAATCTTATAACTTACCTTGATGACTTGATTATCATCCAAGTAAGTTATCAATCTTGAAACATTACTACCAAAAAAGAAATTAAAAAAAAATTATATATATATATATATAAACATCTATAACTTGCTAATAATTGATAAGATAATAGGTGGTTATTAATCAATTATTTGATAAACTACCTTTATGCATAACAAATAGTTATTTCCAATTTTTTTGAAAACCTAAGAAAATCTAAAACCAAATTTTATTTCATTTAAATACATCTAATCACATCAAAATTTGAATACAAATTATCAAGTTGATTAATGTGCAAACATTGGATATGGCAAGAAATATAAATTAAGGATTTCAAAAATTCAAATTAGGGACCTAATGGACTACTTATATTAATTGGTAATTGGATCCAAAATTAGAAAAATAAAAGTATGAACAAGCACAACTTTGTTACATCAATAAATAGAAAATTGATTGAGGTTTGTTTTTTGATCAATTTTTTTGTTGCATCAATAAATAGAACATTGATTGGGTTTTTTTTTAAATCAATTCTTTGTTGCATCAATAAATCAAACATTGATTGGGGTTGTTTCTTTTTTTGAATCAAAATTTCAATCACAACAATAAACAAAACATTATTTATGTTTTTTTATTTAATCAATTTTTTCTTTGCAACAATAAATAAAACATTGACTAACATTCTAAACATGGAAGGTTTTAATCCAACGATGGCAACAAATTTGCAAGGAATGATTTTAAGTTTCAAAAAATGTGGCCAAAATAATGATTTTAGCTATGTGGCCCACTTACTAGATAAATTTTGGGCCATGATTGTCTTTAAATTGCTCATCAATTTATGGAAGTTCCAAAAGGTTTATACAAAATGACTTGGCACAATGTTAAATGTTGTTAATTTGGATTGAATGTATAAGCTTTTTGGGTCCTATTAGGTTCACCATTGGGCACATGGCATTGTGATGTCCTAAGTTCCAAGACATGAACATAAAAGTTCAAGGAAGAAGTTTAACTTGAGCTCACATAACACTTGAAAGCTTATGAACATAAAAAATTTCAAGCATTCTGATGAAAACAATGATGGAAAGCTAGCATCATTGGATAACCATGTTACAATTGGAAATTTGTTTATTAATAAATAGTCCATATTGCAACAACAATTGGATGCTACATTTTTCATTCATAACATAACAATGGAATGAACACACATCAAAAAAAGTTGTGTGGAAGATGGTCATTAGTTTAAAAACTCTTACTTAACAATGTTAACACCTTGATATAATGAATGGAAGTTGTTGATGAAGATGGCTATTGAAATGTCACTAGGATATATTAGTTTATAATTTATAATCACCATCTATGAACATCCCCATGATCACAAAGACCAATGTGAAAATTAAAATAACAATATAAGTAAAGAAACGTCTTATATAGTATATTGACCACATTCACAACAATTGACTTTCCATAATTTAATACCACCTCTAGCCAATATGTTCCTTTCTTGTTAATAGGTTTTTTGAATTTCTTCAACACAACTGTAAAATTTGCTCCATCAAGAATTATCATTATGTCTTGTGTTGCATCAATGATCATAGACACAACTCTTACACAACAAGCAAGGGTGTATGTGTGTGTGAAAGCTCTAAGACTTTGTAGATCAAATTTGAAACCACAAAGCTCATGAAAATGTTCAAGCCCCCAAAAAAGTGATCAATCTTCAATAGAAACTTCAATTTCTTCTTCTCTATTTGGTTGAAATCCCCCTACATGAACAAAGAAATTTGGAGACATGATATTATGCGATATCATTACTTTATGAAGCATTGGCCAAAATATTCATCAAGCATTTCACCAACTTCTTCTCCCTTGGCTTTTTCTTGAAATTACTCATAGCACATATGCACTTTGAAGTTCAACTGCGGCAAAGAGAAAAACACATTGCAAAAAAAGATTTAGAAATAGTTGTTGTTAATACTAGTAAAAGCTTTGTTGAGGATTTGGATGTAAAGCACATAACAATCAAGAAAGTCTAGGTTGAAACCATATGTTCTACATAGGTAGTGAATTTGCACTTCAACAACAATCTCAAGGGACAATCCAAATCCTGATGGGGATAACCAAAGCCTTGGGAACATGGATGGGTTTAAGATATGCATGTTCTCTCATTACTCCCTATCCATCATCCAAGTGTGTTTTTTCTTCCTTGCTTTCCTGAAAGCAAAACTCGGATTTGAAACGAACACTAGAGTTGAAGAGAAGAAGATGGGGGTGTTTGGCATCTCACCCTTGGCATTATTAAGTCACACTCAGATGTCGAGCCATGCCAAACAAACCACAAAACCAATCCTTTCCCCCAAGTGTATGGATGACAAGGGGATGAAATTTGCAGTGTTGGGCGGTTATTTGAATTTCTAAAGAACCTCAACTCTAGTTCTTTGAAAATTTTCAGAATCAAAGAACCACCAGCTTCAGTTTTGTTTTTTTTAAAGTAAAGAATCGACGGTTCTCTGACCAATTCTTTAGATTTTTCATCCACTTTTGACAACCAAGGTTACACACCAAAAGTCGATTCTTCCAATTTTTGAGCTTTGACAAGTAAGTCGATATATACTCAAATAAGTTGATAACCAATGGGTATCTGTTCTATCTGCCATGGCTTGAAGAATTTGGGTAGGACTTAGTGCACAATAAGTGATCTCTCCAGTGAGTGAGTTAGCAGATGAATGTAGATGAAGTTTAGCCACCCATGTTGGACAGACCAGAATCAATCCAAATTTATTGCCTATACCGCAAATCATCCATCCTTCCACTCATCCATTTATCCATCCATCCATCCCACGTTTTGTGATCGGAAACAGATGCCTCTAGTTTTCCCTCCTTCCTGTTTCGTTCAAATTTCGAATTTCCGACCGTTGCCGCTGCGTCCGTGTGCTTCAAAGAGAAGCAGAAAGACGATGACCGCCAAACTTCCTTCTTGTCGCATTGGATCGCTCGCTCAAACCTCATTCTCCTGCTCTCTTCTTCGGATCTGCATTCGCTCAACTCTAAGTTCTCTTACCACCTGCAGGTGCGGATCATTTTTTTATTGTTAAGTAATTTTTTTCGTCATTGGCTTTGTCTTTGAAAAAAAATGGAACCTAGGTGCTTTGTCTGAACTTACTCCCAGTAGCAGCTGTAGTTTTGGTGGAGGAGGAGGACAAATAGCACGTTGTTTTCTAAAAGCTTACCTTAGCATAGTAGAAGTCTGTTTTCCTGATAGTTACGGTCTGAGGTATTCTGTTTATTTGTGTTGGTTTTTTTTTTTTTTTGCACAGCGGCAGTGACCATGGCTACTAAACGAGGGAAGCGTGCTGCAAAAATCGTTGATCCTGAGAAGGAGAATGCGACTGATGGTGCAGGCATCATTCCAATGCCCCTTAAGAAGGCGGCAGTGAAGCCAAAAGCCCTGACGGTGAATAATATGTCACTGGAAGAGGAGCTCGAGACCATGACCAAGACTTTGAAGCAAATGAGCATCGAGAAAGAGGAATCGGAGGCTCGTCTCAAACTGAAGGAAGATGAGCTTCAAGCCAAGGCAGCTGAGGCCGAGCGAATTAATGAGCAACTCAAGCTGAGCGACGAAGGGAAAAAGAAACTCGAAGAGAAGCTTCGGAAGCTTCAAAAGCTGAAGGAGTTTCAGCCAACACTGGTTAGTAAACAATACCGTGAAACTCTATTGGAGAATGTCTTGATACCAGTGAAGCATTTGTCTTCTCACTCTCCCCTCTTGCGTTCCTGCTGAGCTTCAAGTCTGTGGCGCAGAGCCTTGGAGTGCCACTACCGGGTGACGACATGGCCAAGAAGAAGAAGAAGAACTCCAATCGCCTTAAGAAGCCAAAAAGCGCCTTCCTTCTCTGGTCTAAGGAGCAACGTCAGGCGGTAAGACCGAAAGCCCTCTCTTGTCGAATAGGTGACTTCATTCTAACGACTTCAAGGGTGGTCAGAAAGTCCGAGCATAGACGCTTTGTGATCGGGGTCTGAGCAGTCGACTTGGAACTGCTCCAGACAGTTGATTTTTTCGCTTGTTTTCTGCTGTAGGTCTCCGAAGAGCATCCTAACGCATCGTTCGCTGAGATGAGTGCCATCATGGGGGAGAAATGGAAATCTGTTTCCGAAGAAGAACGAAAGCCGTACCTGGAAAGATACCAGATTGAGAAGGACATCTACCTGAAGGTCAATCATCCAATCCTTGATGTCTGACCTGGTATATCTAGCCTTTTTGCATAAGCCTGTCATAAACGTGTTCTTCATAAACGCTGGTGCTGATGCAGTTGGTAGGCCAAGAGAAGCGAGAGGCCGAGGCTTTGAAACTGCTCCATGAAGAACAGAGCAAGAAGCAAGGACAGGAGCTTTTAGAGCAGTATCTCGCATACAAGAAGGTAACTCTTGATACTGCCGAAAAACGCTGTTGCTTGTTTCATGAGCTTCAAGTTTTCTGTGAGTGGCTAGTGTGAGTGCTAAACACTTAGCTCGTTTTGATTTTTGCAGGAAGCAGAAGATGCAGAGGGAAATGGAAAGAAAAAGAGGCAAGGATCCCTGATTGGTTTCGTAATTAAACTGTTTTGATAATAGGAGAAAATTATCATGTTATCTGGTTTTACACCCTTGCTGAGGAGTTTATCATTGCCAAATGCGCTATATATTTTTTCCAGGAGAGGGTTTCTTGGGGCACTTGTTAAGCAAGGGCAACCATGGCTGTGCAGGAAGGAGAAGGATCCATTGAAGCCAAAGCATCCTACTACTGCATTCTTTGCCTTTTGCAACAGCCGCCGCCCTGCCCTACTGGAGGCGAAGACAAGAATCCCTGAGGTTTGTCTGCCTCCTGCTCTGCTTGCTCCATAGAGGATGGAAAGTTGTTGGGTCCATGAAAATAACATCTATGCCTATGACAGAACATTATGGTTCACTTAAAGCAGTGTTTTTTGCAGATCGGGAAGATTTTGGGAGAAGAATGGAAAGCATTGAGTGATGCTAAGCGTGTGCCATTTGAGAAGGTATGGAGAATGCAATTCAAATTCAAATTTCTGAGTTCGTAATAGTGGCAATTGCAGTGGTTTTTTTTTTCATCCATGATGTTAACTTCACTTTGTACCTCCTAAACAGATTGCAGCGACAGAGAAGACTCGATATGCTGCGGAGCTTGAAGCTTACAAGATCAGCAAAGCTGAGGTAAAACGGAGATACATCATGTAGTCAGGATATGATTCTAGCAGCTTCCACAACAGGTTTCTCAAGAAATGTGAATTTTTTTTATGAAGTTGGTTTAATTCCCTCTCCCATGGTTCATTTGTTTACAGGAATCAATTGCAGCTGAGAAAGAGATGGAAGAGAAGGTGAAGCTTGAGAAAGTTCACGCCTTACAGTTGTTCAAACAAAAGGAGAAGACTGACCAAGCTAAGAAGGTGCAATACATAACATCTATTTCAATTTCTGCATGCTTTTTCCTGTAGCTTTGTCAGAGTTCAATAGAGAAACTTCTCAGGCCTGATTTGTTACTTACATGCATTTTTATACAGTTGATGAAGGACCTTACCAAAGAGAAGAAAAAGGCAAAGGAACAGGCAAAGGATCCAAATAAGCCAAAGAAGCCTCTGTCGTCATACCTGATTTTCAGGTTAGGCTTCAACCAATTCTAGCATAATTATTTTCGAACTGAAGGTTTTGGGTGATGGAACTCTGATTCTTGAGGCAATCTGCCGGGTTAGATCTCATCCAGAGATGGAATACCAGGATTTGTTTTTGTTCTTATTTTGTCTGATTGCTAAATACAGTGAATTGTTATTTGTTTCACAGTATGGAGATGAGGAAAATTCTTGATGAGGAGAAGCCAGGGATGACCTTTGCAGAGATGAATGCTCTCATAGCACTGAAGTGGAAGGTGGGTGCTGGTTTCTTCTTGAATGAGTTGATTTCTTTGCTTTACATAAGAATCATGGACAAGAATGTCAACTTCCCTTTCTGTTGGATGACTGCAGGAAACCTCTGACAAGCAAATATGGAATGACAAGGCAGCTGCAGCTAAAGAGAGGTATACTGCAGAGATGGAGGAGTACAACAAGGATGCGGTTATGACCTGAAAATAGAGCCTTGTTGTGCAGACCTCTGCTTCTGCTGCAGGCTGCGCTTGATCGCTTCATCAAAAATTCAGTCGTTGTTCAACTATACCTGTTGAATGACCAAGACTTCAAAGCTCAAACAAAGTCTTGTAGCTTGCGTGCGTCTTGATACACTCTTTCTGTATTTTAGTCTGGAATTTTAGTCAAAAACTGGGTTTCCTTCCAAGCACATGCCAGAGTGCTAGGAATGTTGTGCAGGTTTTGTGAGACTGGAATTGTATGTTTTTCTGAGCCAATTTCATTAATTGCAGTGTAATTCATTTCTGAAATTCGAATGTTTTATTTACCTTTCACCTTTTCTTAAAGAATACTGTTTTATTTGTTTGCAGATGTGAAGTATGGATTTCTGTTTCGTGTACCCTTGGCAATAGTGGTTTTTTATTGGCAAATTTTTGCTAAATTTCAATCTGAATAATTCCTGAAGACTTGAGCAGTGAATTAAAATCTTACAAATTATCTGCTGACGCTTTAGGTTGTTGAGTGTTACAAATGACAATGAAATGATGAAAATAAAAAGGTGATTGTGTGAAAATTAAGTTTCATTTGGATGAAAATTTTGAATATTGCGTGCAACTTGAATTCAAAGTCAAATTCCCAAATTGAATTCAAATACATTCAATGGAATTCAAATCTCTAAATTGAATTGAAGTGAGTTCAAATGCAATTAATTCAAATTCTATTGAATGAAAATGGGATATAAATTGATGCACAATATATTGAAAATATGCTCATCACTTCTATCAACCATAAATATGGTGTTGAAAAAAAGCAATTATGAAAAGGCACAAATTCAGAAAGGTACTTTTTCCATTCCATTTACAGCAAATTCCAAATCAAAATCTAGTTTTGTAAAGTATTATTTGTGGATCCTAAACCCATGTACTGTACCCTATATGAGCTCCAATGTTACCATCATCTTCTTTGCCCATTTGTTGTTGGTAAACATTGGAGCTCATATGCAAAGTAATTCATTGGCCACAGTGAACCAGTGCACCATCTACTGGATGTGAGGTTATAGATGAACCTCAACTGAGTTAGTATATGGTTTCACCTTGGTAACCAATTCTGTAAGATGTAGGTCTCATACAGAGGTAGGAAAATACATCTATTAGGTAAGTAAATGGTTTATACATAGGTAAGAAGGGCTGTTTTTACTACCTACCTACTACCAACCTGCTTGTGGGTTGTTAGTAGGTAAGTAGTTAAAAGAGCAACTGAGCTAACCACCATGGTTAGCCAGGGAGCTGGAACCCAACAGAAAACTGTTTCCTGGTCACTTACCATCCATCCTTCATGGTGCGCTGGTGCAGGCTGGGTCCTGTTGGTATAGTTGGGGGAACAAGCTGATCACTGCAAAATGGGTGAACCCCTTAAGCTGGATTCACACCAAGGCTTAGTCGGGATATTTTTATTCTATTGAATCCTCTCTTGGTTTGGGGGTTAAAATGACTAAAATATGAGTAAACTCCAGAGGGGAGAGATAAAATAGTATGATGAGATTAATTTAACCCTACTTTGAACTGTTCCCCTGGGAGGGATTTTTCATATTAGGACAAAAATTTGGGCAGCTTGGGGAAACTTCGGATTTTTTCGAGAAAGGGCATTCTGGAGAATCCCAAAGAAATGTTTTCCAGAATACTTGAAAATAATCTCGCACTTTGGGAAATTTCATTCTGCCCAAAAACTTCAGGCATATTAAATAGGTTGTAAAAATTGCATTAGTGCTCAGAAAATTTGGAACTAGAAAATCCTGATGCTTGAAAAGATTCAGAGAAAAAACTTCCAGCTTGCTCCAAACATTTCAGGCAGTTGTGGAACTTTTAGTCTGCCTGGGAAGATTACAAATGTTGAATTCTTCTTTGTGCCCAGAAATTTTTGGCATTCTGGAAAAATCCTGATGCTCAAAACATTTGGGCATTTTGGAATTTTTTATTTGTTTCGGGCAGATTGTAAAAAGCTGAAAAGAAAAAGTTTCTGCCCACCATTCCAGATGCTCTCTCACATGAAAGAACAACATTAGAAGCTCTCTTGAAGGGGAGGGGTTATTTTAAGCCTTTGAAATCCAGGGGTCAAACTAACCTCCTTATTCCACGCCCTTAACATATATAACATATCCCAACAGATTTATCCCCCTCTTAACCCCAATGCTATGTCATTTGCCAAGTCAGTTTTGATCCTTTCTGGATGAATGGGATAGCATTAAGCTTAGTTTATCCTTTTAGTGTTTTACCACTTCCGTTTGAATCCAGCATTGTGATAAGTTCAAACCAACAACAGTTAAAATAAAAATGTTCCATGTCCTCAAAAATGAACTCAAAATTCACAGCCCTGTGAATCTGAGCCAACCACAGTTGAAGTAAAAAATGTTCCATGAAATTCCCCAAAAATGAACTCATGATTCACACCAATAACCATGTGAATCCAGCATTATGACAAATTCAAACTGAGAAGACATAAAATAAAAAATGTTCCCTGAAATTCTCAAAAAATGAACTCAGAGCAATAACGGTGTGAATCAGCAGTATGACAAGTTCAAACCGACAACAGATAAAGTAGAAAATGTTCCCTGAAATTCCCAGAAAATGAACTCACAAATTCACAGCAAAAACTAGTGAACAGTCCTCAAGATGGGACCAAATGCAAACTTGCTTGGTAGCCTAGTCACTTGCCTTACGCGCAGAGCCAGTAAAAAGCAGACCGAACTTACCAACAATGGGAGAAGGAAATAAGGAAGGAACTAGTTTGAGAGGGAGAAAAACCGGCAGAAGCATCCCTGAGTTGATTTTTGGTTCAATTTTGGAACTTCTAGGTAGTTCAATTATCCACTGGATACAGCACACAAGCATTGGAAAAACCATAAAGTCCTGGCGCAGTTTTACTACACACTAAACTGGACGGCCATTTTAAACCCCCATTTCCTTCACCTACACAGCAGGAGTGAATTTCACGCCACCAGCAGCATATTCTTTTCCTTCATCCCCCAAGTAGGAGATTTCGTTTGTCCATCCCCTCCTCCTGCATTGTATTCTACTTTTTCATTCATTCAGCATAACTTTCCCCACACCCACTGCCCTCCTCTAACTTCATGTGCCCGGCCAGGTGTTTATCCTAGGTAAAGACCAGTGTTGTGCGTGTATATAGTTTAGGACTTACCCTCTGTGTAAGTGTAAGTCCACAAAACGTGCAAGTGTAAGTGTAATTAACAAACTTGAAGCATGTAAGTGTAAGGTCATGTAAATAAATTTTGGCTATGTAAAAACAATGCAAGTGTAAGTGTAAATCACTTACGCTGTTTTCACACACCATGTAAAGATGTGTAAGTGCAAAACTTTTTACACTTACATGCCATGTAAAACAAGAAAAAATAGAAAATGAAAGAAAGAAGTTGCCAAAACATGCAAAATTTGATTACATTGATCACTTGAAAAATTACATCAATTCTAGTTTCTAATGTGATCATAGAATTGGCACATTCATAAAAGTGACAATAAAGGATAATAAATTTAATCAAAACTAAAAAAGTTCCATGTGTAGAATGAAGAAAACATTACCAAAATCATGGATACATGTCCCAATTATGCACACAATCCTCTACATGATCCTCAACCTCATTAGGAAACTCAACATTCAATATATCTAATATCTCTTCCTTGGCCTCTCCAAACTCATCCACATCTTGAGGTCATGTCTTAGCTTCAAATCCAATAGAGGGATCATTAGGCCAATTCTTGATTAGAAGAACTAGGAGATCCACGTTTTTCAAACCAAGTTAACAATGACTTGTGAAAGTGCCCGCAATAGAAAATATTTTCTTTGTTTCAATCTGACTACAAGGAATGCCTAGAATTGCCTTAACTAAAAAAAACTTTTGAAAATTACCCTCCATGTTTTAACCACCAAAGAAAAGGGTTTTTGGGCACATCAAATGTGCGAAAGCATGACAATTCCCATTGAACCTACATTTACACACAATCTTCCAATAAATTAGTTAAAAGATCACACACAATAAAATAAGTCAACTCATAATGTTTTGCAAAGAAGCAAAAGAAACAACACTTACTTGTTCAAAACAAGTTTCATCTTCAAACACTCCTACTGTAGAAACAACATTAGTATTACGCATAGTTTTTTGCACAATAGTTGAAGAAGCATTGGAACATCCATGGTGTTTTTGGTACAAAGTCTTGAAGGTAGGGAGGAAAAACTTTCTATCCTATGCAATGAATGATCAACATAATCTCCCATTTGACTCAAGTCTTTGGTCCAACATAAAGGCAACCATATTGTGAGTTCTAGAAAGTTTGACGCAATCCATGAAATCAAAGAAGGGCCTCAAAACATGAGGTACTTGTTGTTGCATGTTGGCACCAAGTTTTTTCACCTTGGTGTGCATGTCCATTTCCTCAATGTTTGTTAAAGCCTCTATTTGACGACCATATCACATGATAATGGTAGACCTATAGGCCAAGCATTGTTGAAACATAGTAACCTTGGATGCAAAGTGCATCTTCACTGGAGTTGTTAATTTACATTCTTGCAAACCAAATTCTAGGCATGCCCGTTTCCATTCTTTTGCACCTTTGCCTATAATGCACAATGAAAGAAGGATATCAATTTTATTACACACTTATTGCACATTTCACAACTCACAACTCATAATTTACAAATGTTTACATTGTTAAATTCCATATTGTAATATACTTCAATTTTTTGGCCATGTGATGCAAGATTGAAGAAACACTTGTGTAGATTTAACACTAATTGGTGCCAAGTTTTTGAAAATCTTGTCATCATTTGTTGCATGTTGACTTGCCTTGCTCATAACATGTCCAAAACATGCACCATCAAAAGGGACAAGCAAACTTAATGCCTCACATGAATTTACAAACTCTAGGGTTGTGGTCATGCTTATTAAGTTGGTGCCCTCATCTTTCACATAACACAAAACCTTGGAAGTGAGACCAAACTCCTCAAGCATGACCTTCAATTACTTTGCTAACCCTTGTCCAATAGTGTGATTAGCCTCAAAAAGGCCTATTATAACATGATGTGGCTTCCAATCTAATGATAAAAAATTCACAACAAAGGCGAAAGTATCATGTTGCCCCCTATTCATCTATAGATCAAATGTTGTTGTAATTGTAGGTGTGACATTAAGCAAAGGATGAACATGCAACTTTAAATAGTGTGTAACCATGGCTAAAAGGATTTCTTCAAACAATGTCTTCCAACAAAAGGAAAACCACTTTGGGATCCAACTTCAAAATTAACCTTTACATCCAAACATTTTCACATGTGTTTAACGGGAAGAACCTTTTTGTCATATATTAAACACTAAGTCCTCCAAAAATAACTTTTGAACTTCATCTTCTTTCTTAAAAGGAATTTTACTCTTCGAAAGCGCAAAAATTGCACTTGGTGTTATTTTGAATTTTTTTTGGTTGGTTAGATAGTAGTTACTGCCTTCATCACCCATTGCTTGTGACCTTGAAATGTTGTCTGAAGTAGCAAGTTGTTCAACATATGCAATTACAAGTTCAAGATGCTTAGATTAAGCATGCCTTTTCATGGAGCTTGTCCCAAAAATGGTGTTTTATTCAATGATTCCCTTATTCCTTTTTGTTTTAGACTTATTAATCAAAACAAGAAGGACAATGTGGGGAAAACAAATGGTACATTTTAATTGTTGCACTTGATCACAATTGGGAAAATCCCCATTATTTACAACAAAAAAGCCCAAGGAACAAACTTATGATAATAACTAGCCAAAAATTTGGCTTGTTGGTGTAAAAGCACTAAAAACTTTGCTTAATCTTTGTCTCAATTAATTGGACCATAGATGTTCATTCTAACACCAGTAGATGAAAATATTACTCCTCTAAATAGAATCCCAAGAGGACTATCTACAGCTAAGGACTTTACTTACACATTATCTCTTTGAAAAGGTACTGAACTTGAAGTTTACAGGCCCACGTAATTCTTATGTTGTCCTACCATACTTAAAACATTGCAAAAAGAAAGCTATTATATTTTTTATCCCAATCTTGTATGATTGCTTTCAATCAAACTCAAACATGTTCGATGAGAATACAAAATAGACCACACTTGAAAAAGTTTTGCTTTTGGAACTTTGATTTGTTACTATAGATTCTCATCACTATTGCTACCTATTAAATATATATATATATATATATATTGTTGTGTGTTCATAGAAATCATTGTTGTTGTTGCATATACAAAATGCATTTAATCATTTTAAACAAAAGATGGCTTGTGCATGAGAGTAAAGCCTAACCTTGGAGCTTTGAACTTGTAACTTAAAACTTAATGTGATTTTAATCCACTTACATGGATGAATTTGTCCATAGATGAATGATTTCATATGGATAAATGTCATTTTTTGCATGAATGAATTTCATCTATGAGTTGGATTAAATAAATAAATGATTGGATGAAATTCATCCATGATTGTAAAATTAATTAATTAAAAATTATTTATATCCGTTTTCATTTGTTGTCCAAGTATTAATATCTCAAACTTAAATGTCATTTAATAATGATGTATAATGTAACTATAAGGGAAAATACGATGATGAGACCAAAATAATTTTTAAAATTTTGTTTAAAAAATCATTTTCATCAACAATGTTAAGCAAGTTAAAAAATATTATCATGGGATGAGTGTTGATCTCTCCCCCCCCCCCCACCCCCCCAAAATTGTTGTCAACAACATTATGTATGGGTGCCTTGAAAATAAATAATTATAAAAAACAACCCCATTGTCATCTATGATAGTAGGATATTTGAAGAAAGTTAATTAAGGTGCTCAAAATTGAATTTTAATTTATTAAAGAACCCGTTGTTATCAATGATAATAGGTAGTTTAAAGATATCTAAAGCATTCAAAACCCATCATTGTCAACAACATTAGTTAGATTCAACAAAAGTTGTGGCACCCTCAAAAAATAATGAAAAACAAACCCCCATTGTGATCCACAACATTTATAAATAGGTTTGAAGGGATTTGTGACACCTTTGGAGAGGAAAAAAAAACTCATTATCGTCAACAACATCAAGTGAGCTTGCCCAAAACCATATATATATATATATATA